>Ga0105854_1000208_pt1 | contig 30477 bp, 29 predicted proteins | sample OrgsoiDNA_201058_FD_89679 | JGI IMG/M metagenome (GOLD analysis project Ga0105854, IMG submission 89679) | Permafrost soil microbial communities from the Arctic, to analyse light accelerated degradation of dissolved organic matter (DOM) -... | ecosystem: Environmental > Terrestrial > Soil >... | reverse complement strand
GGCGTCAAGTTCAAGCAGGAGACGCTCGACACGGGCGTGTGCCACATGGCGTTCTTCGAGGATCCCGACGGCAACGCGCTGATGTTGCACCGGCGGTATGCGCCCCGTGACTGAGGTCGTTGCCGAGCGCAGCGGCGTGCTGACGCGCGCCGAGGCGAAGGAGCGCTACGAGGCGCTGCCGATGCCGTCGACCTCCGACGAGCACTGGCGCTTCACGAACCTGCGCGGCTTCGACCCTGCTGCGTTCCGTGACGGCCGGACACCGTCACCGGCCGCGCCTTCCAAGGCCATGCTGGACCTGGACGTGTCCGGGCGGGCGGTCGTCACCGAGCACGGGATCGAGATTCTCTCGGCCCCCGAGGGAGTCACGTTCGCACCGCTTCCCGCCGACTACGACTCGAAGCTGATCCCCGACGACGACAAGTTCGCGATGCAGAACCTCGCCGAGTGGGAGCACGGCCTCCTCGTGCACGTTCCGAAGGGCGTCGAGCTCGAGAAGCCGCTCTACGTCCAGGTGACCTCGACCGGCGGCACGCTGCACTGGCGCATGGTCGTGATTGCCGACGAGGGCGCTCGCTTTACGCTGATCGAGGATCTCTCGTCCGCAGCGCCCGATCTCGAGGCGTACTCGAACACTGTCGTCGAGCTGTTCGTCGGCGAGCACGCGAAGATCGAGTACGTCTCGCTTCAGAACCTCTCGACGGAGACCTGGCACTTCGCGCGCCACAAGGCCTGGCTCGAGCGCGACAGCGAGCTCGACTGGGTGATCGGCGGCTTCGGCTCCAAGCGCGGCAAGGTCTGGATCGAGAACGACCTCGCCGGCGAGGGCGCGACGTCGCGCGTCACCGGCGCCTACTTCGCCGACGGTGACCAGCATCTCGACTTCGACACGTTCCAGGAGCACATCGCGCCGAACACGGAGAGCGACTTCGCGTTCAAGGGCGCGCTCCGTGAGAGCGCCTCGGCCGTCTGGCGCGGAATGATCCGCGTCGAGGAGGACGCGCAGAAGACGAACGCCTACCAGGAGAACCGAAACCTCCTGCTCTCCGACAAGGCGCACGCGGACTCGATTCCGGGCCTCGAGATCATGGCGAACGACGTCCGCTGCACCCACGGTGCCACGCTCGGCCGGGTCAATCGCGAGGAGCTCTTCTATCTGATGGCGCGCGGCCTTTCGCGTGCCGAGGCCGAGCGCCTGATCGTGCGCGGCTTCTTCCAGGACGTGCTCGATCGCATCGAGTTGGAGCCGGTGCGCGAAGCGCTCGGCGCCGCGCTCGAAGCCCGCATTCCGCAGGTCTAGCGAGAGCGCGCTGCTCGGCAGGCCGAGCGTCCCACCGCACTTGCACTAGTGCGTTTAGCGTAGTAGTCTGCTTCGCACAGTGCCCCGTTCAACCGTGACCCGCCGGTGGATCGCAGCCAACTCCTGAAGGGAGCGCTCGACGCGGCCACGCTCGCCGTCGTCGCCGAGCAGGACGGCTACGGCTATGACGTCGTGCGGCGACTGCGCGCCGCCGGGCTGACCGACGTCGGCGACGCCTCGGTCTACGGAACGCTGAGACGGCTCTATGGCGCAGGCTCGTTGACGTCGTACGTGATGCCGTCCGACGAGGGCCCGCATCGCCGGTACTACGGCGTCACCGAGCGCGGGCGGGCTGAGCTCGCCGAGGCACAGTCGATCTGGGCGGACTTCTCTCGAACGTTGACGACGCTGCTCGAGACCCAAGCGGAGGTGACGGCATGAGTTTGAGCACAGACGTTCCGGCCGAGGTGCAGGCGTACCTCGCTGCCGTTCGGGCGACCTTGTCCGACCTGCCGGCGGCCGAGCGAGACGATCTGCTCGCCGAGGTGGAATTGTCGCTCTGCGAAGCCGCGGGCGAGAGCGGTTCGATCGGTGCGCGCCTAGGCTCACCCCAGGAGTTCGCCGCCGAGTTGCGGTCGGCCGCGGGTCTCCACGAACCGCCTGAGGCGGCGCCGCGCGTGACGATCCAGCACGCCATCGCGCGACTCGCCTCTCATCCGAGCATGGGAGCCGCGGGTCGCGTCGCAACTGATCTCGCGTCCGTGTGGTGGGTCGGACGCGCATATGTCGTGGTCGCCGCCCTCGCCGCGCTGACCAACAGCGGGTGGTCGACGCGCTTCCCGGCCGTCCCGCGCTTCGGTAGCGCGCAGGCCGGCGTCGCGGGGATTCTCGTCGCCGTCGTCGCGTCGATCGCGGTAGGGCTCCGGTTGCGGACCGCCGGGCCGCGTCTACGCTCAGTGGCCGTCGCGGCAAATCTTGTCTGCGTGGCACTGATGCTCCCGGTCGCCTCACACCTCGACAAGGGCTCGCTTCCGCCGACGTCCGTGATCGCCGTGGCGGAGCCATTCTCGGTGCCCGGACTCGCCAACAACGGAGCTCCGGTGCAGAACATCTATCCGTACTCGACCGGCGGGCAGCTCCTCCACGACGTGCTGCTCTACGACGGCGCCGGGAATCCGATCAACATCGGCGGTAACGTTCCTGACCCGAATCGGCGCGTCCTGACGACGAGCGCCAACACGTCCGTCTTCAACTCGTTCCCGATCCGCTACTTCGAGCCGGGCACGGTTCACGTTGCGCATCCGAATGCCGGTCCTGCGGTGACGACGCCAAGCATCCTGCCTCCGCCCTGATGATCGCGGGATCCCCGGGCAGGGGATCCCCACGCAGCGGCGCAGTGGGACGATGGGTGCAACCCAAGCGCGTCGCTCGAGGGGCTACATCGGTGCGTCGGCCGGTTCCGCGAACGGCTGAGCCGCCGCCGCTGGAGGCGCCGGCAGGCCGAGCAACGGCAGGAGCGCGTCCTCGCGCGCGTAGTGGCCCACCGGGTCGAACCAGGCGCGTGTGCGCAGGCCTGCCCGCAGGTCGCACTCGGCGACGATCATCCCTTCGCCGTCGTACAGCGGGCCCGCCAGCACCTCCCCGAGCGGCCCGACGACGACTGCGCCGCCGCGCATGTAGACCTCGGTGTCAGGCAGCGCGATCGGGAAGTCGTCCGGGAACGCGGTACGATCGACGAACTGCGGCACCCCGACGACGTGAGCACCTGACTCGATCGCGATCGTCTGCATCAGTGCGATCCAACCGTCGCTCGTGTCCGCCGTCGGTGCGACCCAGATCTGCGGCCCGCCGCGATACACGAGGTAGCGCGCGAGGGGCATCCGGTTCTCCCAGCAGATCAGTCCGCCGACGCGGCCGAACGGCGTCTCGACGACGCGCAGGTCATCGCCGGTACCGAAGCCGTGGAACATGCGCTCGTGCTTTGTCGGCATGAGCTTCCGGTGCACGTGCAGGACGCCTGACGGGCCGAGCACGACGAGCGAGTTGTAGATCGTGAACGAGCTGCCGCCCTCCCGCTCGTTGACACCGATCACACAGTGGATCCCCGTCCGCCTGCATGCCTCGACGAGACGGTCGATGCGTGGGCCCGGTACCTCCACGCTCTCCTCCCACATACGCGCGTAGAGCTCGTCGATCGCGTCGCGGTCGGCGCACGCGGCAGCCGTCCAGCCCCAGTTCGGATAGAGCGACACGAAGCACTCGGGCAGCACCGCGAGCTGCGCGCCGGCCTCGGCTGCGTCCTCGAGCAGACCGACCGCTTTCTCGATCGTCGCGTCGGCGTCGAGCACCACCGGCGTGGCCTGAATCGCCGCGACGCGAACCGTCTCAAACGTCGTCACCGCTCGAGCGTACGCTGGTCTCGAGGGCCGGGCAACCTCGCCAGAGCGTAAGATTCGCTCCGACCCGAGCGAAAGGAGAACGCATGCTCGGTCGCAGGGCCGCCGTCGCAGTATCGATGCTCGTTCTCGCCGTCACCGGCGGGAGCGCGCTCGCAGCGACGCACGGCAGCTCGCACGGCACGACGAAGCCGAAGGTGCACAAGGTGATCCGGCCTCACACCGTGGCGCCGGCCGTGGTTCGTACCGGCCACCACTGCCATGGGTCGGGGAACATCTCCGCGTCGCTCTAGGCCTCGATCAGGTGCCTGGCGCCGTTTCGGTGCCAGGCACCTCTTTCTCTCAGAGTTCGCCCTCGTTCAGCCGCCGCTCGAGCTCGAGCACACGCTCTTCGAGCCGCTGGAGTCGCCGCCCGACCGGCGTAGGCTCCTCGTCGGCCGGAGCCGGCGCTTCCTCGGCCTGGGCCTCCGCGAGAAGATGCGTCCAGCGCTCCTCCCGCTGCCCGGGCCGGCGCGGGAGCAGCTGCGCGAGCTCCCGCGTGTCGAGCCGCGCGAGCGTCGCCGACACCTCGCCGCTGCCGGCGAAGCGGTGCAGCCGCTCACTGCGCGTCTTCAGCTCGGCTACCGTCTGCGGGCCCCGCAGGAAGAGCAGCGCGAGCAGTGCCGTCTCAGCGGAGTCGAGCCCCAGCGACTCGTCGAAGAGCTGGCGGTACTTCACCGTGCGCGAACCTCCGCCGGACGCGAGCCGCGCCCACCCGAAGTGGCCGAGCCGCTGCGCGGCCGCGTGCACCTGCGACTCGTCGTAGTCGACGACCGGCTCGCGGTTCGTCGACTGGTTGCACGCGAGGCGCAGCGCGTTCAGTGACAGCGGGTACTGGTCGGGGGTCGTGCGCTGCTTCTCGATCAGGCAACCGAGCACCCGCAGCTCCACGGCCTCGAGCCGGTGCGCGGTCACGAGTGCCTGAAATTCACTTCAAGCCTCCCAGGTCGCCTCACGCCCTGACGAGCGGCTTGTACTTGATGCGGTGCGGCTCGAGCGCCTCCGGCCCGCGGGTCTCCTTCACCCACTCGGCGTACTCGGCCCAGTCGCCCTCGAACCACGTCACCTCGGAGTCGCCCTCGAACGCGAGGATGTGCGTCGCGACGCGGTCCAGGAACCACCGATCATGCGTGATCACGACCGCGCAGCCGGCGAAGTCGAGCAGTGCGTCCTCGAGCGCGCGCAACGTGTCGACGTCGAGGTCGTTGGTCGGCTCGTCGAGGAGGAGCACGTTGCCGCCGCTCTTCAGCATCTTCGCGAGGTGCACGCGGTTGCGCTCGCCGCCCGAGAGCTGGCCGACCGGCTTCTGCTGGTCGCCGCCTCGGAAATTGAACCAGGAGGTGTACTGGCGGGAGTTGATCTCCTTCTTGCCGAGCAGCACGAGGTCCTGGCCGCCGGAGATCTCCTTCCAGACGGTGTTCTTCGGATTGAGGGAGGCTCGCGACTGGTCGACGTAGCCGAGCTGCACCGTGTCGCCGAGCCGCAACTCGCCCGAGTCGGGTGTCTCCTGGCCGGCGATCATCCGGAAGAGCGTCGTCTTCCCGGCGCCGTTTGGCCCGATCACGCCGACGATGCCGGCCGGCGGCAGCGAGAACGTCAGGTCCTCGAAGAGCAGCCGGTCGCCGAAACCCTTCGACACGCCCTTCGCGTCGATCACGAGGTCGCCGAGGCGCGGGCCAGGCGGAATATGGATCTCGACCTTGTCGAGCTTGATCGACTCCTCGCCCGCGAGCAGCTTCTCGTACGCGCCGAGGCGGGCCTTCGACTTCGCGTGTCGCGCCTTCGGCGGCATGCGGACCCACTCGAGCTCGCGCGCGAGCGTACGCTGCCGCGCCGATGCCGTCTTCTCCTCGACGAAGAGGCGCTGCTGCTTCTGCTCGAGCCAGCCGGAGTAGTTGCCCTGATAGGGGATGCCGCGGCCGCGGTCGAGCTCGAGGATCCAGCCGGCGACATTGTCGAGGAAGTACCGGTCATGCGTGACCGCGACGACTGTGCCCTTGTAGTCGGCCAGGAACCGCTCGAGCCAGTAGACCGACTCGGCGTCGAGGTGGTTCGTGGGCTCATCCAGGAGAAGCAAGTCAGGGGCACTGAGCAGCAGGCGGCAGAGCGCGACCCGGCGCCGCTCGCCACCGGAGAGGGTCGTCACATCGCGGTCGCCTTCGGGGAGGCGCAGCGCATCCATTGCATGGTCGAGTTGCGACTCGAGCTCCCAGGCGCCGCGGCGGTCGATCTGATCCTGGACTTTCGACTGCTCGGCGAGCAGCGCGTCGAAGTCGGCGTCGGGCTCGGTGAACTGCGTCGAGATCGCGTTGAAGCGGTCGAGCAGGTCGCGCACCTCGCGCACGCCGTCCTCGACGTTCTCGCGCACCGTCTTCGCGGTGTCGAGATCGGGCTCCTGCTCGAGGAAGCCGACCGTTGCGTTCGGCGCCAGGTCGGCGGTTCCCGACGACGGCTCCTCCTTGCCCGCCATGATCTTCAGCACCGTCGACTTGCCGGCGCCGTTCGCGCCGAGCACGCCGATCTTCGCCCCCGGGAGGAACGACAGGGAGATGTTCGCGAGCACCTGGCGTTCGGCGCCGTAGAACTTGTCGACGCGGTACATCGTAAATATGTATTCGCTGCTCATCTGTTTTCCTCGACGCTCGGCCACGATACCGTCACCGTTGATTCCGAACGCTCGCCTCACGAATCCCTGACGGGGGAGGCCTACGGTTCGAGTGTGAAGAAGCTGCTCGTCTTGGCCGCACTGCTCGTCTTCGCCGTGCCCGCGTCGGCGACGACCTCGCGCCTCTTCGCACCGATGGACTGGTGGCCGGTCCCCTCGCCCGACGGCAGCCACGTCGCCTTCACGCGTGTGTTTCCGAACCACATGGAGCTCTACTCCCTCGACCTGCGCTCCCACCGCTCCGTGCGCATCGGGGCGAACGCCGGCCAGCTCGTCCCGAGCTGGTCGAGCGATGGGACTCACCTTGCCTACGCCTCCGGCGGCGTGCTCTGGATCGTGAGTGCCGGGGGCAGCGGCAAACACCGCTACCTCGCTCCGACCGCGGCCTTCGCACCGGCGTGGCAGCCGGGCGGCTCGCAGCTTGCGTACCTGACGACGCACGGCGCCCAAAACACCGACCTCTGGGTTGGCGGGAAGCTCTGGGCGACGAACGCGATCGGCCGGTCGGCGTGGTCACCCGACGGGAAGACTCTCGCCTTCCAGCGCGACGACGGCATCTACGTCGCGAGTGCACCTGGCGTGGAGGCGCGGCTCGCGTCGATCGCGAATCCGAGCGCCCCCGCCTGGTCGCACGACGGCACACGAGTCGCGTTCTCGGCGGCGGGCGTCGTCTTCGTCGTGCCCGCGGACGGTTCCGCCGCACCCAAAGCGGTGGCGAAGGCATTGGTCTATGCCGGCACGCCGAGCTGGGCACCGGGGGACGGTCAACTTGCGGTGCCGTTCCAGCGCGGCGTGACCGTTGTGCGCGCCGACGGCACGGGGCCGGCGGGAGGCACACTCGTTCACGGCGCGTCAGGCCAGGGTGTGGCGTACCGGCCGGGGACGTCCGCACTCCTCGCATCCGGCGCCCGCTCTGTGTGCCCCGGCCACGTCGCGATCGCCAGCTTCGCCTCGGGCGGGCAGCAGACGCTGACGGGCAGCTGTGGGATCTCCGGCACGCCGGGCGCCGACGTGATCGAAGGGACGTCCTCGTGGGGCGACGTCATCCTCGCCGGCGCCGGGAACGACCGCGTTCATGCGAACGACGGTCACACCGACCGCGTCGACTGCGGCCCCGGGCTCGACACGGTCTGGGCCGATCGAACCGACCGGCTCGCGCGCTGCGAGATCGTCCACCGCTAGCGCCTGGCTAGAGTGTGGCCATGGCGGTGACGCAGGCACCCACGCTGGATGCGCAGAAGCTGCGCACCGATTTCGCCGTCTTCGACGAGCTCGTGAACGGCAAGCCGGTCGCCTACCTCGACTCGGCCTCCTCGTCGCAGAAGCCGCGCCAGGTGCTCGACGCGATGCGCGAGTTCTACGAGCACTCGTACGCGAACGTCCACCGCGGCGTCTACACGCTCGCAGAGCGCGCAACCGCGGGTTACGAGGGTGCGCGCGAGAAGGCACGCGCGTACATCAACGCGCCGTCGAACCGCGAGGTGATCTTCACGCGCAGCACCACCGAGGCGCTGAACCTGATCGCGTACGCCTGGGGGCTCGAGAACCTCACCGAGGGCGATGTCGTCGTGATCACGGAGCTCGAGCATCACTCGAACTTCGTCCCGTGGCAGTTCATCGCGAAGAAGACAGGCGCGCAGTTCGCGCACATCCCGATCGACGACCTGGGCGAGCTCCAGCTCGACTCGCTGGATTCTTTGGCGAAGCTCGGACCCGTCAAGGTGGTTGCGAACAACCTGGTCTCGAACACGCTCGGCACGATCAACCCGGTCGAGCAGCTCGCCGTCTGGGCGCACGAGCAGGGTGCGATCATGGTCGTGGACGCCGCGCAGGCCGCGCCGCATCGTCACATCGACGTGCAGGCGCTCGGCTGCGACTTCCTTGCGTTCTCGTCCCACAAGATCTGCGGTCCGAGCGGTGTCGGGGCCCTCTGGGGCAAGCGCGAGCTGCTCGAGGCGATGCAGCCGTTCAACCTCGGCGGCGAGATGATTCGCTCGGTTGCGCTCGACCGCACGAGCTGGAACGAGCTGCCGTACAAGTTCGAGGCCGGAACGCCCGCGATCGCGGAGGCGTACGGATTCGGGATCGCACTCGACTACGTCAGCGAGGTCGGGCTTGCTGCGATCGAGCAGCACGAGCACGAGTTGACCGTGCAGACGATGGAGCGCCTCGCGGAAATCCCCGGCCTCCGCGTCTTCGGCCCGCCCGCCGACCGCCGCACGGGCATTGTCAGCTTCGAGCTCGCGAACGTGCACCCGCACGACGTGGCGCAGATCCTGAACTGGGAGGGCGTCGCCGTCCGCGCGGGCCATCACTGCACGCAACCGCTGATGACCCGCCTCGGTGTCGCGGCGACGACGCGGGCGAGCTTCTACCTCTACTCCGTGCCCGAGGACGTCGATCGGCTGATCGCGGGACTGCTCAAGGTGAAGGACACGTTCGGTGTCTAGATGAGCGAAATGGACCAGATGTACCGGGAGGTGATCCTCGACCACTACAAGAACCCGCGCGGCTGCGGTCTGATCGAGGACGCCGACGCGCAGGCCGACGGCCTGAACCCGCTCTGCGGCGACGAGGTGACGATCTCCGTCAAGTTCGCGCCCGACGGCGAGACGATCGAGCAGGTCGGCTTCGAGGGCCGCGGCTGCGCGATCTCGCAGGCCGCGACGTCGATGCTCACAGAGCTCGTCGTGGGCCGGAAGGCCGCCGACGTCGCTGTGCTCCCAAAAGAGGACCTGCTCGAGGAGATCGGTATCCCGCTCTCGCCGATCCGCCTGAAGTGCGCGATCCTCGGGCTCGGCGTGCTGAAGGTTGCGCTGCACCGGTCGAAGGGCACACCGCTCCCCGAGGAGTGGCAGAGCCTCGCGAACGAGCTCCGGCTCGACGTCGACTAGGGAGAGGCTCGATGCCCTTCATCGACGTCGCCCCGTTCGAGGAGTTCGGGCCCGGCTCCGCCAAGATCGTCACGGTCGGGTGGACGTCGATCGGCGTCTACAACTGCAACGGCGAGCTCTATGCGCTCGAGGATCGCTGCTCGCACGACGACGGGCCGCTCTGCGAGGGCGAGTGGGAGCAGGACGAGTGTCGCGTGATCTGCCCACGCCACGGCTCGGCATTCGACCTCGCGAGCGGCCGGCCGCTCTCGCTCCCGGCGACCGAGCCGGTCGACACCTACCCGGTCATCGTCGAGGACGGCATGGTTCGCGTGGAGGTCCTGAACGTCTGAGCCGACTCGCTGCTGGGAGACGACCGATCCGGGCTACATCGCCTACCACGACGAGGAGTGGGGCCGCCCGGTCTCCGACGAGCGCGGCGTCTACGAGCGCCTCTGCCTCGAAGGCTTCCAGTCGGGGCTCTCGTGGCTGACGATCCTCCGCAAGCGCGAGGCGTTCCGGGCGGCGTTTGCAGGGTTCGCCCCCGAGCGTGTCGCCGGCTTCGGTGAGCTTGACGTGCAGCGGTTGCTCGGGGACGTCTCGATCGTTCGGCACCGCGGCAAGATCGAGGCGGCGATCGCGAACGCCCGGGCGACCGTGGCGCTCCGCGAAACCGGGACGTCTCTCCAAGAGCTCTTCTGGTCGTACCGCCCCGCGGCGCACCGCAGCCCTTCTTCGCAGGCGGATTGGGTCGGCTCGACGCCCGAGTCGGCCGCCCTCGCGAAGGCTCTGAGGGGCGCCGGATTCCGTTTCGTCGGGCCGACGACCGTCTACGCGGCCCAGCAGGCCTGCGGGGTCGTGAACGACCACTTGACCGCCTGCTGGGTGCGGGAGGCGGTCGAGGCTCAGCGCACCGCCGCAGCCGTCGCCACGTAGCGGCCGCGCGGGAGCTTCTTCGCGCTCCGCCAGGAGGCAACGCCGCCGCGCGTCGTCACTCGCGTGACGAGCACGACCGTCTTTGCTCCACGGCGCACCCGGATCCGGACGTGCACGCCGCTCGGCCGCGTCGTGCCGGCGATCACCGCGACGGAGACGACGACGTGTCCGCCGGCGAGGCGGGTCCGCACCGACGCGACGTGGGGGACCGGCCGGCGGGGCGCCCTGACGGCCGGCGCGGGCAAGGGAGTGGTAGTCGGGGTCGTTGTGGTAGTCGGGGTCGTTGTCGTCGTTGTCGTCGTTGTCGTCGTTGTGGTCGTTGTGGTCGTCGGGGTCGTTGTGGTTGTCGTCGTCGCTGTCGGCACGGTCGTCGTCTGAGTGCCGGTCGGTCCCTGGAGCGCCGGTGCGGCGAGCTCCTCCGTTTGGCTCGCGGAGCCGCCGTCGTCGAGCAGGGCCGTGAGCGTGGGTGCGCCGCCGGCCGTGTCCGAGTAGAAGAAGGAAACGGTCGACGAGCCGGCCGGGATCGTCAGCGCAAGCGCCGGTGACCACGGGCCGGCGGAGATCGCGGCGAACGTCCCCGTGGGGGCGCTGGACGAGAGCGTCAGCGTCCGGTCGGAAGGGGCGTTGTCGGCGATTCCGAGCGTCTGGAGCTGGACGGCGACCGGCCCCGCCGGCGTGGCCGTCGCGACCGAGAGCGGCGCGCTCGTGAACACCGGGAGGGTCGGCGACCACGCTGCGAACTGTTGCCACTGGGGCGTGAACGCGGCTCCGTCGACGACGCTCGTGCACCAGGCCGGGTCGCAGGCCGCGGAGCCCGGGTCGGGGGTCGGGACGCCCGAATCGCGGATCGCGCCTGCAATGCGATCGAGGAGCGCGGCGGTCTGCGCGTTGAAGTCTGCGACAGCGAGTCCCTGCGTGTTGCTCGGCGACCACGCGAAGCCGAACCGGTCGACGGTCTCACCGGCCGCCGCGGCGAACGAGCGCGACGCGAAGACCTGACCGGAGACGAAGTCTTGCATCGCGTCCACCGGGCCGGCCGTCCAGCCGTACGCCGAGCTCCACGCCCACGCCGCGTTCCCGAAGGCCACGTACGACTGACCGAGGGTCGAGCGCGAGGCCGCGGTGGCGGCGGGACCGGTGTTCGAGAGCGTCTGCTCGTGGCCGAGGTACTGCACCATCGCGTCGCGGCGCAGCTGCGGGGACGCGCCCGCAACGGCGTAGCTGCGCAGGTCGCCGTAGTTCTCTTGCGCGAAGTCGCTCGCGTATCCGGCCACCTCGGTCCAGAAGCCGCTGTCTTGCAGCCAGTCCTGGAGGCTGACCTTGTACTGGCTCACGTCGGCGGTTGACTGCCCGATGCCCGCGGCGAAGACGATCCCTTTCACGCCGTCGGCGGCGAGTCCGTGGAGAAAGTCGAGCGCGTTTCGGCGGGCTGCGCCCGTTCCCGTTCGCACCGCAGACGAAAGCTCGTTCATCGCCCACGTGTCACCGGCCGAGACGTCGAAGCCGGCCGCTGCCATGCGCCCGCGCGCGCTCTGCCCCGCCTCGAACCAGGTGCCGTTTCCGGCGCCGACCCAACCGCTCCAGCCCGTGTAGCTGATCTCGTCCACGGCGTGGAAGGCGGGGCCGAGCGCCCGGACGAGCGACGCCTGGCTCGGCCGGGCCTGCGTCTTGTCGGCGGCGAGCGGCGGCACCGACACGAAGTACTGGGCGCAGGGGGACGGAGTCTGGGCGAGCTTCGTCGCGAGGCGCAGCCAATCGGTCTGCGCGTAGAAAACGACCCGTGCCGGACGGCACGTGATGTCGAGCAGGACCCGCGGGTGGCGGGCGCGCGCGACCTCGGCGCTCCAGAGTTTCGCGGTCACGGCAGGCGTGAGCGACGGCACGGGCTTGGCGGCGAGCGCGGGTGGAGCGACAGCGAGCGCAGCCGCGGCGACGAGCAGGAACCTGTTCAGAACGACCCCTCTTCGATTTCCCGACCCTCCATCTGGCGGCCGGCCGGACTTCCGCGCGCGCTCATCGTAGCCCCGATTTTCGGAATTCTCGCTGTCCGTCCTGTCCGATGCGATAGATTCTCGTCTAACCGCGGAAAGGAGGTGGTCCGGCGTTGGAGATTTCACGAACGGGCAGTGGAGGTACCAGCTCGTAGAGGTGTGTCCCCGGGACCTGACGGGGAATCGCCTAGCCAGCGTGGGGGACTCGCGTAACGCGCCGCAGGATCGCCATCGGGCGATTCGGCCGGAAATGCCTCTACGAAATCCAAGCTGGTAATCGACGAAGGGGCCCCGAGAGGGGCCCCTTCGTTTTATGTTTCCGAGAAGATCACGGGATGAGCAACGTCGCGGCAGGCGCAGAGCGCATCGCATGGACGCGTGCCAACATGCCGCTTCTTGCGGCGCTCCGGCTGGAGTACGCCGAGGAGCGCCCGCTCGCAGGGCGGCGACTCGGTATGTGCCTGCACGTCGAGCCGAAGACCGCGGTGCTCGTCGAGGTGCTGCTCGCCGGTGGTTGCGAGATCGCGCTGACCGGCAGCCCCGCGACGACCGACGACGGGACCGCGGCGATGCTCGCCCAACTCGACGGCGTCACCGTCTGGGCGGAGAACGCCGATGACACCGCAGCTCATGCAGCGCACGTCGAGCGGATCCTCGACTGGGCTCCCGACCTGCTGCTCGACAACGGCGCCGACTTGATCGCGGGCAGCGTCGACCGAGATCTCTCCGTCGCCTTCGCGACCGAGGAGACGACCTCGGGCGCCAACCGGTTGAAGGCCGAGCTCGCGGGCGCAGTGCCGTTCCCGGTGGTCGTGATCGACGACTCGCCGCTCAAGCGACTGATCGAGAACACCTACGGTGTCGGGCCGACCGTCGTCGAAGGCTTCATGCGTGCGACGAACCTGCTCGTGGCCGCGACGACGTTCTGTGTCGTCGGCTACGGCGCCTGCGGTCGTGGCGTCGCTCGCGCCCTGCGGGCCGACGGCGCGCTCGTGCTCGTCGTCGAGCGTGATCCGGTGCGCGCGCTCGAGGCGGCGTTCGACGGCATGCGCGTGCGCGGCTTGCACGACGCACTGCCCGAAGCGGACGTCGTCATCACCGTCACCGGCACGACCGGGGTGATCGGCCGCCGCGAGCTCGCGCTGTTGAAGGATGGAGCGCTGCTCGCGAACGCCGGGCACTTCTCGGAGATCGACGTAGCCGCGTTGGGCCCCGGCCGCCGGCTCACCGACCAGGTGAGCGAGCACGGACGCATCCGTCTGCTCGGCCGCGGCGAGATGCTCAACCTGACCGCTGCGACCGGCAACCAGATCCAGGTGATGGACCTCGGCTTCGCGCTGCAGGCTCAGTCACTGCGGGCGCTCGCCCGCGACCCGGCGCGTTTCGTGAACGGCCCGCAGCCGGTGCCCGTCGAGGTCGACGACGCGGTCGCCCGCGCGATGCTCGCCTCGCTCTCCGCTGCGAAGTAGCCACGGGGCTACGGCTCGAGGCGCTGCCGCCCGGACGCCGGCTCAGGCAGAGCGCCGGAGCTGCTCTTCGAGCGTGACGAGTGGGAGCTGGAAGGTGTCGACGGCATTGGAGTTCGAGACGACGTTATCCGCACCCTGGAGCATCGCCACCTGGTCGGCCGAAAGCGGCGCGCCGGGCAGCCGCTCGGTGAGCTGCGCTCCGGTGCGCGCGAGACCGAACGGCACGTGCAGTAGGCGGCGGCGCTTACCGAGGGCCTTCGCGATCGTCAGGTAGAGCTCGTTCCAGTTCACGGTGTCCGGGCCGCCGATCTCGAACGTGCGGTTCGCGGCTTGCGCGCTCGCGATCCCGTGCGCGACGTACTGCGCGACGTCGTCGACCCAGATCGGCTGCGAGCGCTGGAGCCCGGGCCCGATCACCGTCACGAGGGGTGAATAGCGCACCTGCTTCATGAAGATCGGCAAGGCGCCCCCGTCGCGGCCGAAAACGAAGCTCGGGCGGAAGATCGTATATTCGAGACCGGAGTCCACGACCTCGCACTCCTCCGCCCACTTGGCGGCGTAGTACGGGACTGTGTCCTTCGACGTCTCGCTCGTGCCGAGCGCGCTCATCAGCACGAACCGCTCGACGCCTTCTGCCTTCGCGGCGGCGACGAGGTCCCTCGTGCCCTGCGTCATCACGCGCTGGAAATCGGCCGGGCGGCCCGTGAGGATTGCGATCAGATGGAGGACGTGCGTGCATCCCTGCATCGCGGCGCGCACGCTCGCCGAGTCGGTGATGTCGCCCTTCGCGAGCTCGACGCCCCAACCGGTGAGCTGCGTCGCGCGCTCGGGGCGGCGCACGAGCGCGCGCACGTCGCGGTCCTGGGCGCGCAGCGCGTGCACGACCTTCGGGCCGATGAAGCCGGTCGCGCCCGTGACGAGGATCTTCACGAGTCTAGGTGTCCAAACTCTCTGTGAAGTTCTGCCAGTAGCGGGACGGCGTCGGCCCGCGCTGGCCCTGGTACTTCGATCCGAGCGACGCGCTGCCGTAGGGCGTCGAGGTCGGCTCGGAGAGCTGCATGAACGAGATCTGGCCGATCTTCATCCCGTGATAGATCGTGATCGGGAGGTTCGCGACGTTCGAGAGCTCGAGCGTCACGTGGCCGTCCCAGCCGGGGTCGATGAAGCCCGCGGTCGAGTGGATCAATAGGCCGAGTCGCCCCAAAGACGACTTTCCCTCCAAGCGGGCGACGAGGTCGTCCGGCAGCGTCACGCGTTCGAGCGTCGAACCGAGCACGAACTCGCCGGGGTGGAGGATAAAGGGACGCTCGTCGTCGATCTCGACCTCCTCGGTCAGCCCCTCCTGCGGCTGCTTCACGTCGATGAACGCGTAGCGAGCGTTGCGGAAGACACGGAAGTAGCGGTCGACGCGCACGTCGACACTCGATGGCTGAAGGAGCGTGGGGTCAAACGGGTCGATCCCGATGCGGCCGTCGCCGAGGAGTCTTGCGATGGTGACGTCCGACAGGACCACAGGCTGATTCTTCCATCAGCGCTTCGGCCAGGGCGCGCATGCCCTTCAGGAACGCGCGGCGCTCGTCGGCCGTCAGCGTCGCGAGGGCATCCTCGAGCGGCCGGTTGCGCCGGTCGAGCCAGGCAAGGACCTGCTTCGACGTCCCCGCATCGAGGTCGACGACCGTCCGCCGCCGGTCGTCGGCGTGCTCGCGCCGGTTGACGAGGGCGTGATCCTCGAGCTCACCCACGAGCCTGCTCGCCGCGGGCAGCGAGAGGCCGAGCTCGCCGGCGATCTCGCTCACCGACCGCTCGCCCTCGGCAGCGACGTGCGCGAGCACGCCGACGTGCCGCCGGCCGAGCGGCGGGTCGCCGCCGACGAGCTCGAGCAGCTCGGGCGTCGGCCGCCTGCGCGACCACGCACCCCGCATGACGCGGCGCAAAAGCTGCCGGAGCTCGACGAGGTCGTCGGTGCGGGGAATACTCGCCATCTGATAAAAGTTATTGTAAGATAACTATTGTCGGAAGATCAAAGAATGAGAGGAGGTGAGCGTATATGTGTGGAGAACACCATGAGGGGCGCGGGCACGGCTTCCGCGGCTTCGGCCGCCGGGGCTTCCCGAACCGCGAGCAACTCGTCGGGCGGCTGCAGGGCTATCAGCAGCACCTCGAGGGAGAGCTGAAGAACGTGCAGGAGCTGCTGGAACGGCTCGGCGACGCGCCCGAGCAGACCGCCGAGGTGTAATTGCCCGGTACGTGTCTCTTCCGGACGTGTCCTACCTGAGAGGTAGGACACGTCCCGGCAGGACATGGCGTCTTGGAGCACTGGGGCTCGTGGCAGCAGCGCTCAGGAGAGGGCGCGAGCCTGCGCGGACGCCGGCAGGTAGTAGCGCTCCGCGTACTCGATCACCGCGCGTTGCATCGAGAAGCGCGGCGCGAGCCGGGCGATCGAGCTCTTCATCAGCCCGACCCAGTCGTCGCGTGAGGCGAAGGTCGGCGCCACCTGCTCCTCGAGCACGCGGTAGAGCTGCTCCGTGTCGGCCTCGTCGGAGCCGCCGTCGAGCGCCCAGCCGACGGCGGGGTCGTAGGCCTCGGCCCACCAGCCGTCGAGCACGGAGAGGTTGAGCACCCCGTTCACCGCGGCTTTCATGCCGCTCGTGCCCGACGCTTCGTGCGGGCGGCGTGGCGTGTTCAGCCAGACGTCGCAGCCCGGGATGATCGCACGAGCGAGTGCGAGGTCGTAGTTCTCGAGGAAGACGACTCGCCCGGCGACGGCGGGGTCGCGTGAGAGCTCGACGATCCGCTGCATGACGTCTTTGCCCGCCGCGTCCTCGGGGTGCGACTTGCCTGCGACGACGATCTGGACGGGAAGCGCCAGCAGCCGCTCGAGATCCGAGAAGACGAGGCCGGCGCGCTTGTACGTCGCGAAGCGGCGAGCGAAGCCAATCGTCAGCCGGTCGGTGTCGAACCCGGTCAGCCCGGCGAGCCGGTCTTTGAGCAGCGCGTGCACGTCCCAGAGCGCGCCGGGGTCGAGCTCCTGCACGGACCCCCAGCCGCCTTCGTCGGGTGGGGCCTCGGGACGCACGCCGGCGGTGCGGAACAGGTCGTCGAGCTCGGGCGCGAGCCACGTGCCGAGATGGACTCCGTTCGTCACGTGACCGATTTGCGGCTGCTCGTCCGGCCAGAGCGACGCCCACATCTCGCGCGCGACCTCGCCGTGCAGCTCGGAGACGCCGTTGGCGGCGGCCGAAAGTCGCAGTGCGAGTGGCGTCAGCCCGAATCCGTCCGCGTCTTCGACGCGGCCGAGCGCGAGGAGGTCGTCGCCCGAGAGGCCCGCGCGCGCCGCGAGGTCGCCCGTGTAGCGGAGGACGAGTTCGTCGCCGAACACCTCGTTGCCCGCCGGCACCGGCGTGTGCGTGGTGAAGACCGTTGACCGGCGGACACGCTCGAGCGCATGCTCGGGCGATGCCCCTGCCTCGACGAGCTGCCGCGCGCGCTCGATCGTCAGGAACGCGGAGTGTCCCTCGTTGACGTGGAAGACGGTCGGTGAGACGCCGAGCGCCGAGAGAGCCCGCACGCCGCCGACTCCAAGCAGCAGCTCCTGGCGGATCCGATGCTCGCGATCGCCGCTGTAGAGGGCGTCGGTGACCAGGTCGACCTCCAGCAGGTAGAGCGGCACCGAGCCCACGTCGTAGCGCCAGACGGCGGCGGTAACGGTCTCGCCCGCCAGGTCGACCTCGACCGAGACCGGCTCACGCGTGAGGCCTGCCGCCTCCGGATCGAGCGGCTGGTAGTCCTCCGTCTGCCGCCCCTCGGCATCGAGGCCCTGGACGAAGTAGCCACCCCGGTAGAGCAGTCCGACGCCGACGAGTGGGAGCCCGAGGTCTGCGGCGGCCTTCAGGTGGTCGCCGGCCAGCACTCCGAGCCCACCGGAGTAGATCGGCAGGCCCGGATCGACCGCGAACTCCATGCAGAAGTACGCGACGAGGAGGTCGCTGCCGGCGTCGCGCGTTGCGCGTGCCCACCAGCCGTCGTTGTGTGTGGGGTCGAAAGAGGTCAGAGCGAGTTTCGAGTCGTGGCCGAGCCGTCGCGCAACCTAGCGAAGCGGCGCACCCGATGCTTCGTCGAAGAAGTGCAGATTCTTGGCGTCGACGGCGATCGCAGCGTCGTCGCCGAGCTTCAGGTGGACGTGCGGCGGAAACGACGCGACGAGGTTGGGGCGCGACCCGACGACGCTCGCTTCGTCGTCGCTCACGAGCCCTTCCCCCGCTGCGTGCGCCTCGGCCTTGATCTGCCGCGCATCGATGCGGAAGTACGCCATCGACTCGCCTCCCAGCGATTCGACCAGCTCGACCCGCGCCTGGATCTGCGACAGGTCGTCCCGGCCCTGGGCCGGGTACAGGTCGCCGGCGCGCAGGCCGACGATCGCCTTGCGCCCGCCGTAGGAGCGCAGGAGTGGATATTCCTCGAGCGCCTGGTCCGGGATCTCGATCCTGTTGCCGCCGAGGTTGATCACAACGGCGCCGTTCACCTCGACCTCTGCTTCGAGCAGGTTCATCGGCGGCGTGCCGATGAAGCCGGCGACGAACAGGTTCTCCGGGCGGTCGTAGAGGCGCTGTGGCGCATCGACCTGCTGGAGGATGCCCTTGCTCATCACTGCGACGCGGTCGCCCATCGTCATCGCCTCGACCTGGTCGTGTGTGACGTAGACCGTCGTCGTCCCGAGCTCCCGCTGGAGCTTCGCGATGTCCGCGCGCATCTGCACGCGCAGCTTCGCGTCGAGGTTCGAGAGCGGCTCGTCCATCAGGAACACCTGCGGCTGGCGGACGATCGCGCGCCCCATGGCGACGCGCTGGCGCTGCCCGCCCGAGAGCTCCTTCGGCCGCCGGTCGAGGTACGGCGTCAGGTCGAGCATCTTCGCGGCCCAGGCGACACGCTCGTTGATCACCGCCTTGTCGGTCTTTCGCAGGCGCAGCCCGAACCCGATGTTCTCGGCGACGCTCAGGTGCGGATAGAGCGCGTAGTTCTGGAAGACCATCGCGATGTCGCGCTCCTTCGGCGACACGTCGTTTACGACCCGGCCGCCGATCGAGACCGTGCCGTCTGAGATGTCCTCGAGGCCCGCAACCATGCGCAGCGCCGTCGTTTTGCCGCAGCCGGACGGGCCGACGAGCACGAGGAACTCGCCGTCGTGGACGTCGAGCGTCAGGCTGAATACCGCCTGCACGCCGTTGTCGTAGATCTTGTCGACTTCCTTGAATGCGACGTCAGCCATGAGTACGGGCCCGCCGGGGCAGGCACCAAGCCGGAAGTGTAGAGCCAAAGATTCGCCGGTGAGGCAGCCGCGTTTCGACCGCCAGGTCGTGAAAACTGAATATGCAGGTATGCAGCCTGCCTGCAAGGTGCGCTAGGCTCGGGGCACCATGGCCGTCGTCCGCACCATTCGCCTCGAAACCACCGTTCCGGGGCCTCGCTCCCGGGAGGTGCTCGACCGGCTCGCTGCAAGCGTCGCCTCGCCGCTTGCGATCACCTTCCCGGTGGTCGCCGCCGAGGCGCGCGGAGCGACGATCACGGACGTCGACGGCAACGTCTTCATCGACTTCGCGGGCGGCGTCGGCTGCCTGAACGTCGGCCATTCCCACCCGCACGTCCTTGCTGCGGCGCACGAGCAGCTCGACAAGTTCACGCACACCGACTTCACGGTGGTGCCGTACGAGGTCTACGCCGACCTCGCCGAGCGCCTGCTTGCCTTGACACCCATCGCCGGGAGAACGAAGGCCGCCTTCTTCAACGCCGGCACCGAGGCGGTCGAGAATGCGGTCAAGTTCGCCCGCGCCTTCACCGGCCGGCATGCCGTGATCGGCTTCGAGGGCGCCTTTCACGGCCGGACGATGCTGTCACTGGCGCTGACCTCGAAGACTCACCCGTACAAGGCCGGCCTCGGCCCGTTCGCGCCCGAGGTCTACCGCGTGCCGTTCCCGAACGCCTACCGCGGCCCGTCCGCGGCTGAAGCCCTTGCCGCGCTGCGCCAGGCATTCCTGACGGTCGTCGCCGCGGAGGACGTCGCCGCGATCGTCGTCGAGCCGGTGCAGGGCGAAGGCGGGTTCATCCCGGCCACCGCCGAGTTCATGCGCGGCTTGCGGGAGATCTGCGACGAGCACGGGATCGTCTTCGTCTGCGACGAGGTGCAGTCCGGCTTCGCGCGCACCGGGCGTTTCTTCGCGATCGAGCACTTCGGCGTCGAGCCGGATCTGATCACCGTCGCGAAGTCGATCGCGATGGGGCTGCCCCTCTCCGGCGTGCTCGGCAAGGCGGCAATCATGGATGCACCCGTCGCGGGAGGCGTCGGCGGCACGTTCGTCGGCAACCCGGTCGCCCAGGCGGCGGCGCTCGCCGTCCTCGACGTGATCGAGGACGAAGGGCTCGCGGAGCGCTCCACGGCGCTCGGAGAGACCATGCGAGCCCGCATGGAGTCCTGGCAGGAGCGGTTTCCGCAGGTTGGCGACGTCCGCGGTCTCGGCTCGATGCTCGCGATCGAACTGGTCGACGGCCCGGAGTCGAAGCAGCCGGCGACCGAGCTGGCCTCGCGTGTTGTCTCCGAGGCGCTCGGCCGCGGCCTCCTGCTCCTGAAGTCGGGAGTGCACGGGAACTGCATTCGCGTGCTCGTGCCGCTCGTCATCTCGGACTCGGAGCTCGACGAGGCGCTCCAGGTCTGGGAAGACGCGCTGACGGCAGCGCTTTAGCGACCAGCGGTTCGGGGTACCCTGGAGCGCCGATGGTCGGCGACGTTCTCTCAGACCGGTACGAGGTCGAGGAGCTCCTCGGGACCGGCGGCATGTCGAGTGTCTTCCGGGCGCACGACCGGTTGCTGGAGCGCAAGGTCGCACTGAAGGTCCTCCACTCCCACCACACCGCCGACGAGGAGTACGTCGAGCGCTTCCGGCGCGAGGCGCGCGCGGTCGCGACGCTCTCGCATCCGAACATCGTCACGGTGATCGACCGCGGCGAGCACGAAGGGCGGCAGTTCATCGTCTTCGAGTACGTCGAAGGCGAGAATCTGAAACAACTGATCCTGCGCCGCGGCGCGATGCCCGTGTCGACCGCGCTCGAGCTCGCGATGCAGATCGCGCACGGGCTCTCGTTTGCCCACCAGCGAGGGCTGATCCATCGAGACGTGAAGCCGCAGAACGTCCTGATGAACGGCGACGGGCGGGCGAAGGTGACCGATTTCGGCATCGCGCGGTCGCTCGACGTCAATCGCGGGATGACGCAGACCGGCACGGTGCTCGGAACCTCCGACTACATCGCGCCGGAGCAAGCGCAGGGACAGCGCGTGGACGAGCACACCGACGTCTACTCGCTCGGCGTCGTCCTGTACGAGCTGCTGCTGAACGAGCTGCCGTTCCCCGGTGAGAACTTCGTCGCCATCGCGATGCGCCACATCAACGAGGCGCCGCCGTCGATTCGCGACAAGCGGCCCGACGTGCCGCCGCGCGTCGAGGCAGCCGTGCACCGCGCGATGGCGAAGGACCCCGAAGCCCGCTTCCAGACGATGGGCGACTTCGGCCGTGAGCTCGAGGCCTGCCTTGCGGAGGTGCAGGGCACGCAGATCACCGCTCCCGTCGCAGCGCCACGGCGAGGGCGCGCGCCGCGGCGCGGCATCTCGCCCTGGCCGATCATCCTCGTGGTGCTCGCCCTGATGGCAACCGGTGCGGTGGTCGCCTACCTGATCGTGCAGGGCATCCCGTCGTGGGGCATCTCGGGCGTCCGCTCGGGCGGCGGCTCCCATGGTCAGCCGGTCGCAGCGCCCCGGTTGAGTGCCGTGACGGCGTACGACCCGCACGGCACCGGCGTGCCCGGCGAGCACAACGCCGAGGCGTCGAATGCGACCGACCACAAACGCAACACGTATTGGGAAACGGAGCGCTACCGTGACGCGCCGAGCCTTGGCAAGGACGGCGTCGGGCTCGTGCTCGATGCGCGCCGCGACGTGCAGCTCCGCCAGCTCGGGTTCTCCACGGCGACGCCCGGCTTCACCGCGGAGATCAAGGCCGGCGACTCGGAGACGGGGCCGTTCAACGACGTGGTCGCCGGGCCGCAACAGGTGTCCACCACGCCGTTGTTCACGATCCTCAGCGGCAAGCACCGCTACTACCTGATCTGGATCACTCGCCTCGGTGCGAGCTACAACACCGCCCGGATCAACGAAGTCAGCGCGTCCTAGCCTCTACTAGTACCGGAGCTGCGACCGGCGCTCGAAGCGGTCGACGGCGAGGTCAGCGAGCTGCTCGAGCAGGTCGGCGTACGGGACGCCGGAGGCCTCGAAGAGCCGAGCGTAGACGCTCGTCGATGTGAAGCCGGGAATCGTGTTCAGCTCGTTGACGAGCACCTCGCCGTCGTCGCGCACGAACATGTCGACGCGCGCCATCCCCTCGCAGTCGGTCGCGACGAACGCCCGGACGGCGAGCTCCTGCACGCGCTCGATCTGCTCGTCGGTGAGCCGCGGCGGGACGATGAGGTCCATCTCCCCCTCGTCGTACTTCGCCTCGTAGTCGTACCACTCGTTCGCGGTGACGACGATCTCGCCGGGAAGCGACGCAGTCGGCCGCAGGTTGCCGAGCACGCCGACTTCGACCTCGAGCCCCGAGACGAACTGCTCGACGAGCACCTTCTCGTCATGTTCGAACGCGAGCGCCACGCCGGCGCGCAGCTCACCCTCGTCGTGCGCCTTCGTGATGCCGACGCTCGAACCGAGCCGGGCCGGCTTGATGAACACGGGAAAACCGAATGGATTACGCGGTTCGTCCCCGAGTCGGAGCGTAATGTTCGCGGTCACCGGGATCCCGTGGTCTCTCAGGACTGATTTGAAGAGGTCCTTGTCCATGCAGAGCGCCGAGGCCAGCACGCCGGCGCCGACGTAGGGGACGCCGGCAAGCTCGAGCAGGCCCTGCACGGTGCCGTCCTCGCCGAACGGGCCGTGCAGCACCGGAAAGACGACGTCGGCGTCGGCGAGCGTTCTCGCGACCTCGCGCGGCGGGAGACGCACCAGTTCGAAACCTGGTTCGCTCGAACCTGGCTCGATTTGTGAGACAGGTTCTCGAGTGCCGAGCTGCCACCGCCCCGAGCGGTCGATCTCGACCGACACGACGTCGTGCCCGCTCTGCTCGAGCGCGTCGACGACGCTCGCGGCGGAGGCGATCGAGATCGCGTTCTCGCTCGAGCGGCCGCCGAGGATGACGGCGATCCGCCGGGTCACGGCGGAGGAGCCGGCGCCGTCGTTGTCGTGCCGTCGCCACCGGGCACCCCGGTCTGGAGTTGTCCGACCGTGATCGTCACGACCTCGTTCGACTTCGCGTCCGCGCCGGCCGCCGGGTCCTGGCTGAGCACGATCCCGTCCTGGGAGGGGTCGGTCACCGGCACGAGGATGACGGCCGGCGTCAGCTGGGCGCCCGCGAGGAGCGTCTCGGCGGCCGCCTGATTCTGGCCCGTGACGGGCGGCACCTGCGTCGACGCGGGGCCCTTCGAGACCGAGAGCGTGATCTTCGCGCCTTTGGAGCTTGGGGTGCCCGCCGGCGGGTCCTCGGCGACAACGACGCCCTGCGCGTTGTCGGACTGGATGTCGACGCGGGTCACGACGAAGCCCTGCCCGCGGAGCGCCGACTCCGCGTTCAGGAACGGCTGCCCCGTCACGTCCGGCACCGGTACGGGCCTCGCGCCGCGGGAGACGTTGATGCGAACGTCACTGCCCGTGACCACGCGATCGAGCGGCGCGGGGTTCTGCCCGGTGACCGTGTCGGGCTGCTCGTTCGAGAAGACATGTGTGATCTTCGGGTTGAGCCCGAGTTTTGCGAGTGCCGTCACCGCATCGGTGACGCTGCGGCCGCGCACGTCCGGCACCGGCACCCTGGGCAGCCCCGTCGAGACCGTCAGCGTCACCGTCGACCCCTTCCCGATCTTCGCGCCGCCGCCGGGATCCTGGCCGGAGACCTGGCCCCTCGGCACCGAGTCGTTCGAGGCCTTGAGGATGCGAGGGGTCATGCCCGCCCCCTGGATCTTCAGCTTCGCGAGGTCCTGCGCGAGCAGGGTCACGTCGGGAACCGCGACGGGCCGGTTCGTGTTCAGCTGGTCCTGGATCTTCATGTAGAGGAACCAGCCGCCGATCGCGCCGGCGATGATCAGGCCGATTGCGAGCAGCCACGGCCAGATCGAGTGGCCGCGCGGCGGCTCTTCGTACTCGTAGTACGGCGTCGGGGTGCGATAGGCGGGCGGCGCAGGCGGCGCCGCGACGGCGCGCGGCCTCGAGACCATCGTTTGCGCGGCATTGATGCCTGCGCCCGAGAGCACCTGCGTCATCGCGTCCTCCGTCTCGCGCGAGACCGCCACGCCGCGCGCGACGCGCGCGAGGTCGGCATCCATCTCCTCGGCCGACCCGTAGCGCTGGTCCGGGTCTTTTGCGAGCGCGCGCATGATCACCGCGTCGAGGTCGTGTGGCACCTCGGGACGGAGCTTCGACGGCGGCTCGGGCACCTGCGACAGGTGCTTCATCGCGATCTCGACCGGTGTGTCGCCGCTGAACGGGACCTTTCCGGTGAGCATCTCGTAGAGCACGATCCCGAGCGAGTAAAGATCTGAGCGCGGATCGACGGGGGCGCCGCGTGCCTGCTCCGGCGAGAGGTACTGCGCGGTCTCGACGATTGAGCCGGCCTCCGTCATCTGCGACGCGCCGGAGCGCGCGATACCGAAATCCGTCACCTTCAGCCGGCCGTCGGAGCCCACGATGATGTTGTGCGGCTTGATGTCGCGGTGGATGATCCCGTTGCGATGTGCGAACGAGAGCGCGCCGAGGATCTGGCGCGCGTAGTCGATCGCGATCGGGATCGGCGTCGGGCCGTTGCGGACGAGCAGCTCCTTCAGCGTGCGCCCGTCCAGGTACTCCATCGCGATGTAGTAGGTGCCCTCGGCGCGGCCGCGGTCGAAGATCGAGACGATGTTCGGGTGGTTGAGCCCGGCCGCGCTCTGCGCCTCGCGCCGGAAGCGCTCCACGAACTGCTCGTCCGAGGCGTGCCGCTCGTCGAGGAGCTTCAGCGCGACGCGGCGGCCGAGCTCCTGGTCTTCTGCGAGATAGACGTCGGCCATTCCGCCCGAGCCGAGCTTGCGCTTGATGACGTAGCGCCGGTCGAACGTCCGGTCGATCAGGGTGTCTGACGTGGTCATACGGGCCCCAGCTTCACCCCTTCGACGCCGCAGGCAGGATCGCCTGCATCAGTTGCTTCGCGATCGGGGCCGAAACCGAGCCTCCAAACCCGTTCAACTGGTGCTCGAGGACGACTGCCCCGGCCACCTGTGGGTTGTCGGCAGGTGCGAAGAAGATGAACCAGGCCGTGTAGACGTGGCTCTGACCCGTTTCGGCGGTGCCTGTCTTGCCGGCCACCTTGATGCCCGGGATCGCGGCGGCACGCCCGGTACCGCCCGTGACGACCGCCTGCATGAACTTGTTCAGGATTGCCGCGGTGTGCGGCTTCATGGCGTGCTTCCAGACCTGCGGGTGCACCCGCGTGACGAGCTTGCCGGTCGCGCTGCGGACCACCTTCAGGAGGTGCGGCTGCATGATCGTCCCGTTGTTCGCGACGCCGGCGGCGACCAGGGCCATCTGAAGCGGCGTCGTCAACAGGTGCTCCTGGCCGAACGCGAGGCGGCCCGGATCGACTCGCTTCGGGTCGTCGTACAGCGTTCCCTTCGTGAAGTCGTAGAGGCCGCTCGCCGCCACCTCGTTCGAGGGCAGCTCGATCGGCGGCTTCGAGTAGAACCCGAAATCCTTCGCCTTGTCGAGCACGCGCTTGGCGCCCAGGGCCTTTCCGATGTTGCAGAAGACGGCGTTGATCGAGTGCTCGTAGGCCTCGAGGAAGCTCACGTTTCCGTACGACTCCGCTGTCTGGTCGGCGTTGAGCGCGTTCGAGACTCGCTTGCCGTATTCCTCGCAGTAGCCGGGATCGTCGAATCGGGAGGCTTCCGTGTAGACGCCATCGTCGAGCGCGGCGGCGGCCGTGACCGTCTTGAACGCCGACCCCGGTGCGTAGAGACCCGACGTCGCACGGTTGAGGAGCGCGGCCGAGGAACCGGGGCACGCGCTCGGCGAGTGGAGGATCTTCGAAAAGCCCTTCGGCGACTCGATCTGGTTCGGGTCGTAGCTCGGTGAGGAGGCCATCACGTAGATCGCGCACGTCTTCGGGTTCAGCGCCACCGCTGCGCCGCACTTCCCCCGCAGCGCCGTTTCGGCGATCTTCTGCGCGTTCACGTGCAGGTTGAGCACGAGGTTGTTGCCCTTGATCGTCGCGCCCTTCAGGCTCTCGCCGAATTTGTCCCAGATCGTCCCGAGGTTCGCGTTCGACGCCGTCAGGTACGAGTTCTCCTGCCGTTCGAGGCCGGCGCGTGAGCGGCCCTGCGTCGAGTAGCCCACCACTTGCGACGCGAATCCGTGCGTCGGATAGCGGCGGAAATAGAGCGTCTGGGCGCCCGCTTTCTTCGCGGTGTTGGCGGCGAGCACGGTCTTGCCGTCCGAGGCGTAGATCAGGCCGCGCCTGATCCGAAACTGCGCGACGCGCTCGATCGCATTGTCCTGCCGCGCGGCGAGACCGGGCGCGGCCCAGATCTGCCATTACGTCGTGGCGACGATCAGGGCCGAGAGCAGGAGCAGCGCCAAGAGCGCGATCCGGGAGATCTGGCGCTTCACGAGTTGGCCCGGTCGGAGACGAGGAGGAGCCCTGCGAGCAAGACGAAGTTCGCGACGACGGACGAGCCGCCGTAGGAGACGAACGGCAGCGTGATCCCCGTCAGCGGGATGATCCGCAGGACGCCGCCGACGATGATGAATGTCTGGAAGGCGAAGCCGAACGTGAGGCCCGCGGCGAGCAGTTTCGAGAACCCGTCGTCGGCCTGAAGCGCGATCTTCATGCCGCGCGCGACGAACAGCATGAAGACGAGCAGGACCGCGGCCACGCCGACGAGGCCGAGCTCCTGCGCGAGCGCCGAGTAGATGAAGTCGCTCTTCACGAACGGGATGAGCGGATGCCCGTCGGTTGTCGTGAACGTCCCCTTGCCGAGGCCGGCACCGCCGAAGCCGCCGTTGCCGATCGAGTAGAGCGACTTCACGAGCTGGTAGCTCTCGCAGTCCTGGCGCAGTGCAAGCCCGTGGCTCGACGGGCAGAAGACTTTCTGCGTCGTCCACGGATGCAGCCAGATCGTGACCCGCTCGTGGACGTGGCCGATCTTCTCGTAGGCGCCGACGCCACCGACCAGGAAGAGCACGATTCCTGCAACGACGAAGGAGAGTCGCGCGGTGGCGATGTAGAGCATCGCGAGGAAGATCCCGAAGTAGAGGAGACCCGAGCCGAGGTCGTTCGAGGACGCGAGCACGAGCATCGTCCCGCCCCAGATCACGAGCAGCGGCCCGACGTCCTTTGCGCGCCCCTGCGCGAGCACCTCGCGCTTCTCCCGCAGGTACGCGGCGAGAAAAACGATCAGGCAGATCTTCGCGAGCTCGCCGGGCTGGAACGTGAACTTGCCGACGTGCACCCAGAGCCGTGCGCCGTTGACTGTCGTGCCGAGCCCCGGCAGGCGCGGCAGGAAGAGCAGCACGATCGACAGGACGCCGAAGATGTATTTGACGTGCTCGAGAACCCGGTAGTCGCGGCGCAGGCGGAAGAGCGCGAGCGCGAAGAGGGCGACACCGATCACGATCCAGAGCCCTTGCTTGAATGCGTCGTCCGGGCCCAGCCGGTAGATCTCGGTCACGCCGACCGCGGTCAGGAGTCCTGCCATCGGCAGCAAGTACGGATCCGGGTTCGGCACGGTCATGCGCGCCACGAGATGCGCCGCCAGGTAGAGCGCGAGGAAGAAGGGCGCGTACCCGAGCGAGCCCCAGCTGACGACCGCCTGCCGCGCGATGTAGACGGACGCGAAACCGATGCCGGTGAGGACACCGACGAGGCCGGGGTAGCAAAACTCCCTGTTCCTGTAGGTCAGCGGGCGAGCCCCCACCAGACGAGCGCCACGATCACCGCGACGAGCACCGCGATCACACCGAGCGCGAGCACCCGCCTGCCGAAGCCTGCCCGCGCCGGCTCAGGGCCGGCCTGCTCGGCCAAAGCCGCCTGGATGTCGGCGGCCGGCACCACCATCGTGTCGACCGCAGACGGGGGCGGCGCGATGCCGTCCTCCGGGTGCAACGTGTCCTCGCCGTCGAGCGCCACGCCTGCCGGCTCCGACGCCGCCAGCTCGCGCGTCCGCTCGTCCGGTTCGCCCGCCGCATCGGCCGCTGCCTCGACCTCGTCCTCGGCGAGCTCGAAGAGCACTGCCGTGATGTTGTCCTCCCCGCCACCGCGGTTTGCAGCCTGGATCAGCGCCTTCGCCGCGGCCGCGAGATCGTCGCGGTACTGGGCGATGATCTCCTCCATCGCGCGCGCGTCGACCATCGACGAGAGCCCGTCGCTACAGATCAGGAAGATGTCGCCGGCCTGCGCCTCGATCGAGAAGGCGTCGACGTCGACGTCGGGGTCGGTGCCGAGCGCGCGTGTGATCACGGAGCGCTGCGGGTGCACCTCGGCCTCCTCCGGCGACAGCTCGCCGCGGCGGACGAGCTCGGCGACGAGTGAGTGGTCGTCGGTGATCTGCTCCAGCCGGGTCGAGCGGAAGAGGTATGCACGCGAGTCGCCGACGTGACCCATCGCGACGCGGCCGTCGGTCCCGACGAGCGCGACCGTCATGGTCGTCCCCATGCCGGCGGCGGCCGCGTCGGTCGTCGCGCGCTCGTGCACCCGCCGGTTTGCCTCCTGGATCAGCTCGACGACACGGTGCTCGCCGCCGCCGTCGGCGTCGCTCTCTTTCAAGGCCGAGGCTGCGAGGCCCGAGGCGACCTCGCCGGCCTGCGCCCCGCCCATGCCGTCGGCAATCGCGAAGAGCGGCGGCCGGCAGACGAACGCGTCTTCGTTGCGACGCCGCTTCCGGCCGGGGTCGGTGCCGCCGGATGACTGCACGATCCTCATCACGGCTCGAACCTCAGGTCCGTCTCGCCGATCCGCACGACGTCGCCGGGGGTGAGTCTCCGTTCGCGCGTCAGCCGGATCCCGTTCACGAAGGTCCCGTTCGTCGAGCCGATGTCCTCGATCCAAACACCGTCGCGGCGCGGCTCGAACCGGGCGTGGCGCGTCGAGGTGTACTCGTCGGCGGAGAGTGACACGTCGTTTCCTTGCCCACGGCCGACCGTCAGCGGATGCGAGTCGAGCATGAACGTCTCGCCGTTCTCGAGCACGGGGCTTGTCAGCACGACGAGCCGCCCGAGCTCCCGCGCTGAGGGTTGCGGGAGCAGGCCGGCGGCGGCCGCGTGCTGCGGTGCAAGGATCATCGACTCCTGCGGTAGCCGCAGGTCGCGCGCGGCAGAGCGCACGATGCGCCAGATGAACAGGTAGAGCAGCACGAGGAAGCCGATCTTCAGTAAGACGAGCGTCGTCTCGACCTGCGCCGACGCGAGCGCCACTACGTGGTCTCCCGCGTGAAGGTGATCTCGGTCGAGCCAATCGTGAAGCGAGTCCCGTCCTCGAGCTTGATGCGCTTCACGCGCTTGCCCTTCACCTCGACGCCGTTCGTCGAGTCGAGGTCGACCAACCAGTACGTCGCGCCCTCCTGCCGCAGCTCGGCGTGTCGGCGCGAAGCGTTGGGGTCGTCGAGCTGGAGGTCGGCGTCCTTCGAGCGGCCGAGCACGGCGCGGCGCTCGCGGATCTCGTGCCGCTTGCCGTCCCACGCGAGGACGGCGACTTCGCGCTCGATGCCGAGGTCGACGGCCGACGCGGCCTCGGTCGCCTGCGGGACAGCGGCCGACGGCTTGTAGACCATCGTCGCGCCCGGCGCCGCCTGGCTCGCCGGCTCGTCGGCCTTCGCCTTGCCGGTCTGCACCATCCGCGTGGCGATGCCGAAGACGCCGACGTCGAGGTCTTCGTCCGTGTCGAGCTCCACCACTGGCGGAGAGAGCAGCACGTAATTCTCGCGGCGCGCGTGCTCGGCGAGATATTCCGCGAGCTCGTCCTTCAGCTGTGCCTCGAAGCTCGAAAACTGCTCGCGGTCGCCGGGCGACAGAAAGATCGTGTACTCGTTCGGGACGTAGACACGCGACACCGAGACGTTGCGGTTCTCGTCCATTTCCTTGATCAGCTTGCGGGCCAGCTCGACCGGCTGGACGTTCGTACGGAATGCGCGGCCGAAGACGCCCTCGAAGAGCGACTCGAGCTTCGATTCGATGTTCCGGAGGACAGACATGAGGGGCCGAGGTGTTCCGCGGCTGTGGAAAGTCTAAAGACGCGGTTCGAAGGCCAGTGCCGCGGCCGTCACCCAGGCTGCGGCCACGAGCGGCAGCACGGCGGCCGCCGGCGCGGCGAGCGCGGTTGCGGCGAGCAAAGCGGCCCCAAAGGCCGCAGCCGGCCAGGGGCCACGCTTGCGAATGTGCGGTAGCGCCGCGGCTGCGACGGCGAGCACGGACGCTTCCACCACGAGGACCGGATGGGCGGCGAGCTGCGCCCAGAGTGCGTGGGCGACGGCGGACGGGTGATTCGAGCCGGCGACGCCGAGCCCGAGCGGCGGCGTCGAGCCGTCGAATGGGAGGGGTGTGTGGCGGAACCCGGCGATCAGCGCGGCAAGCAGAACGGCGGCGCCTGCGGCCGCCGCGCGGTGGGTGCGGCCACGCGCGAGCTGCGCGACGAGGGGGAGGAGCCCGAGGGCGGCCACGGGGGCGAGGAGCGGGCCGGCCGCGAGCAGCAGGCCGGCGCGGG
>Ga0105854_1000205_pt1 | contig 30897 bp, 32 predicted proteins | sample OrgsoiDNA_201058_FD_89679 | JGI IMG/M metagenome (GOLD analysis project Ga0105854, IMG submission 89679) | Permafrost soil microbial communities from the Arctic, to analyse light accelerated degradation of dissolved organic matter (DOM) -... | ecosystem: Environmental > Terrestrial > Soil >... | reverse complement strand
TTCCGGCCTGATGCAACGGGTACAACCGCACCTCGTGCCAATGGTCATTCGCCAGAACGGCATATCCCGCCTGGCAACCCACAGAGAAAAATGATGGATCTTCGAACCGTTAAAGAAATCGCAAAATTGAAGGCTCAGGTCGGGCCGTTGCAAAGGCAATTCGCCGAGCGGTTGAACGCAGCGGTCGCCCAGGCCAAAAGCACGGCAGTCACCGAATTCAAGAACCACTTTACGAAAAGCGGCTTCACGGCGGCGGGCGAGGCGAAACGATATACAGCGGCTTATGAGGGCATGCAATTTTTGCTGGAAATTGCAGAGACACGCGGGACGCTCTCTCTTTGCGAGTTTCACCTGGTGCCCCCTGCGTTGCTCAACGAGGCAAGGCTGACCGTGCATATGATTCGTAAAGGTCCGCCTTCGTCTGGACGGCCTTTGGCTTCGGAAGAAGCAAGCTTGCTTCTCGATGCGGAGAGGAACCTGGCCGAGGCCCGGGCAGCGCTTTCGTCACCGGCGCCCGAGTTCTGCTTTATGGTCGTCGAAGAGGAAAATGCGGAACTGCCCACGGTCGATGTAGTGCTGGAAAACAGGCCGGTATTCGATACATTTGGAGAGTTTCTGGTGAGTGTTTATCCGCAATAAACAACCGCAAATTGCGGGACGCTTTCGAGCGTCTCGCTGTCTTCTCACAATAGGGCCGTATTGCAGGACTCGGCTTGGAACTTTGCCCGCGACCCCAAGCGTTGAATCTGCCTGGGGTCGCAAGGACGAGCGCAGCCGTCAGAACAGGTGGCGAATACCGAATTGCACGCCGGTCTCGCTTTGACCACCATCAGGTGTAAGCAACGAGCCCGTTGTGATGCTGGCCCCAGCCATCTTGAACTGAGCTGAGTTGTAGTTGTTCAACCGTGATGCAACTGCGTACAGGCGCGTCCTTTTTGATACGTCGTAGTTCAGGATGGCGCTCATCTGGCGTGCGTGGTTGTCGAGAGAAGAGCTGTCCGTGATGAAGGCATATCCCGCGCCAACGCTTAGAGCGGGACTGAATCGATAGTCGGCGGAGAACGACCAGGTATTGTGGTAATTGCCGGCCGCATTGCTTACCGGGCCTACTGTGGGATCGTACTTGCCGGCAGGATTGCTCAGCGCATTTCCGGTGGTCGCAGATATCACTTCGTTCGCCCGGAAAAATGCGACATAGACTCGTCCATGGCCATAGTCGACATTGCCCCCTGCCATGATTTCCTGCACCCGGTTGCTGTTCGTCGCGTTAGCTGCGTTCAGGTAAGCCGCTGCGAAATAAACCGGGCCTTGTGTCGTCTGTACACCCGCTTGGTACACAGCATTGCCCGCCAATGTCCCGGGCTGTCCACCGACCGAATAGTGCAGTTCGAGTTGCGTGTTGGCGAATTTGGGAGAGATGTAGCTGATGTCGTTATCGACCCGCGCAAGCCAGTTCGCAAAATTGTTATAGCCTGAGCCGTAGGTTGCCGCACCAAAGGCATCCATATTTCCGCTCCACCCGAACATCGGTGTATTTTGACGGCCAAACCTCACTTCGCCGTAGGGCGCTGAGAGGCCGACCCACGCCTGCCGGTCAAAGAAACGGTAGCTATTCTGCTGTTTTCCCGTTCCAGGATCGAAACCGCTTTCCAGCGCAAACGTGGTCTTGTAACCGCCACCGAGATCCTCCGTTCCCCGCAAGCCCCAACGGCTTGTGAGTTCACCGTTGTTGCCAAGCACATAAAGCGACGTGCTTTTTCCACCCACCTTCGCTGATTGATAACCCCCAAAAACGTCGAGGATGCCGTAAAGGGTCAAGGACGACTGCGCATGAACTTGCGCCATGCCGGCCATTCCTGCCGTAATTATTGTTAGTAATGCTATATTTTTGTGTTTGGCGTTTTTCACTTCGTCTCCTGTCGCTGCGTTAGTTTAGATTTGGTTTGATGGCATCAACGGGCCGGTTGGGGCGTCAGCAGCCTTTTCACGACCAGGGCAAGCGGAACGGTAAAGCAGAAGTGAGACATGAAGCCGCCAATGATGACCGCTGGATCGTAATAGTTCGGGTGATTGGTGGAGGCAATCATGATTGCCACATGCATGACAATCCAGGCAAAAATGGCGTAGAACAAGGCCACGAAAGTCGCTTCGTACCCGCGTTGACGGAAGTAAGGCCAGATCGTGGCGAAGAGGATCCCCCACGCCATCGAGAATACGAAATGGATACCCGTACCCACTATATAGGCCCATATACCGATGGACTCCTGCACCTCCTTGCCGAAGACGAGCCCGGTAGCGTTGCGAGGGATGCCGGCCATGGGCATCAGGTGCTGCACCCCGACCCAAACAACAGCCTCGTAAATCCAGATGATTAACGCACCGGTCACACCCCCAATGACGCCGGCGCGAATCGTTGCCGCCAGGCCTGGCTTGTCCGAAATGCGGGACGCCAAACTACCGTTGAGATCCTTGCCGCTTACGCTGATATTGTTGTCCATGTCTCTCTCCTCAAAGCGCGTTGTTAAAGTTGGCAATAAACGTTGTTAATAAACCGGTGTTACTAAACGTATGACCGCCGCGAAGAGTCGCGCGTGCGGGTATGAACTTCCTCTGTCAAAGTCAGGCGTCGACCACGGGGCTGGTGATGAACCGGAGCGCAAGGCGGTTCATGACAATAGCGATCGCAGCAATGATCGCTGGAATAGCGAGTACGGAGAACACAGTCGCGAAGCTGAATCCAAGGGATAACAATGCTCCGCCGACGAGGGACCCCAGGATGCCGCCGAGGCGGCCGAACCCCAGCATCCAGCTCACGCCGGTCGCACGGGCACGGGTTGGATAGCAGGTGGGTGCGAGTGCGTTGAGACCCGTCTGGGCGCCACTCATGAAAAAGCCGGCGCACGTGACGAGGATTGGGAGCAACGCTGACTTGAGTGTTCCCATTCCCAGCGCAAAGATGAAGACTCCGCCAAGGAGATACGCAGCGCCGATCACCGCGTTACGATCCATGCGATCCATCGCGAATCCGACGACAATCGCGCCCACCGTCCCACCCAGCTGGAACATTCCGGTAATCGCCGCGGCGCGTTCCACGGGAAGGCCTGCATCCTTGATCAACGTCGGCAACCATCCTGTCAGCAAGTAGATAATCAGCAGTCCCATGAAGTAGGTGACCCAAAGCATGAGCGTGCTGAGCGCGTAACCATCGGCGAATAACATCCGGACGGGCGCTTTGGCGGACACCACAGGCTCGGGCGCGGTAAACCGTACGTCACGATCGAATACGTGCCCGCATACGCGTCCCAACGTTGTTGCAATACGCGCGATGCCGAGATTTCGCACCAGCATCAGGCGGGCAGATTCCGGCAGAAGCCAAATCAGCAGCGGCACGCTGAGGAGCGGGAGGATGCCGCCGAACATGAATACTGCGCGCCAGCCGAAATTGGGAATGAGAGAGGCAGCAACAAATCCGCCGGCTCCCGACCCGAAGTTGAAACCGGTGAACATGATGGTGAGGAGCAGCGATCGGCTGCGTGACGGAACATATTCCGAGAGTAATGTCGTCGAGTTCGGCATTGCGGCGCCGAGTCCGAGGCCAGTCAGGAAGCGCAGCACCAGGAGTTGCGTGGAAGACTCAGCAAAGGCGCACATCAGGCTGAAAAGGCCAAAGCAGAGCACCGAGCCGATCAGGACTTTTTTTCGTCCGACTCGATCGGACGCGGGCCCCGCGACTAGGGCGCCAATCGCGAGTCCGACCATCGCCGCGCTCATGACCGGACCGAACGCGGCACGGCTGACGTTCCAGTCATGCATGATGACCGGCGCCACGAAACCCATGACGGCGGTGTCGAGTCCGTCCATCGTGACAATTAGAAAACACAAGCCAAGTACCAGCCACTGGTAGGGGGACATCTTGCGCGCGTCGATAAACGCCTTGATGTCGACTGAGTCCACAGATTTCATGCATGTCTCCGGATAAAAAAAGTCCCCGCTCCGGGTTCCATCGACCCGGAGTTCTGTTTCTACGCAAACTTCTACAAACTTAAGGCAGCCAAACGCTTAGTCGGATATGAGAGAGTCAGACCGCATCGGGCACCTGGCGTGTCTTGAGGAATGCTTCGAGCGTTTCCCCCCGCATGCTGGCGTACATACCCAGGTTCGTGATCTTCACCACACGCGCGAATTTTTCGAGCACGAAGAAGCACACGCCGTAGCGAATCAGTCCAAGCCAGTCCGTGTTGTCGACGAGCGTCCGCTCCTCCTCGGTCAGGGCCGCCAGGTCGTAAGCCGCCGCCCGATCTTCGAGCCAGCGGGTTCGCGCCGGTTGCTCGCGCATTTGCCAGAAAAAGCGATTCAGGCGCATTGCCTTGACGCTTTGCCGAATGTCGAACGGATAGGTACCGGTCAACTCTTCTACGCCAATCAGTTGTGGGTTCATTAGGCTGCCTCGTCTTCGTACAGCGTGACGGCCATCGCGGTACTGGTCGCGAGGTAGTAGCTGCGATGAATCTCGCGGATAGCAGGTCCCAGTGCGCCGCGCATGGCGAGCCACATGATGGTTTCCACGCTTTCAGCACCACCCAGGCGTACATAGTCGACGTGCTTCATCGCCGCGAGTCGCTGAGGGTCATGGACAATCAGGTCGAGGAATTCCATGTCCCAGTCCGTGTTGTTGAATCCGCTGCGCTCGCCGTGGACCTGATGTGACAGGCCGCCGGTGCCGACCACCACGACGTCCAGGACCTGCTCGAAAGACTCGATTGCACGCCGCAGTGCCTGACCCAACCGATAACAGCGGTTCGCCGTCGGCAGCGGATATTGCAGGACGTTGACTTCAAGCGGCACGAGCGCCAAGGGCCACCCGCCCGCGTGCGGCAGCATCAGCGACAGCGGGGAGTTGCAGCCGTGATCCAGCGGCCGGTCCTGAAAGATCGTGAGGTCGAACTCGTCTGAAACCAACTGCTCCGCAATGTGGATCGCGAGATCCGAGTGACCGGCGATGTCCGGCAGCGGGCGTTTGCCCGCGCCTTCGTCTGCGAATTCGTGATTCCCGGAGACGCCTAGCGCGAAGGTTGGATAACAGTCGAAGAAGAAACTGTTGGCGTGGTCGTTGTAGAACATCACCATCACATCGGGCTTGCGTTCCGCAAGCCATTTCGCGACCGGTTCATAACCTTCGAAGAGTGGCGCCCACGCCGGATCTTTTTGTTTGCCCTTGTCGTACGCCATGCCGATCGTCGGCACATGGGATGTGCCGATCCCGCCAATGATCCTTGCCATATCAATGCCTTCTGTTGCTTCAATCCGTCTATTTTTTAAGCGCAGATTGAATAGTTGGTACTGGTCCCTTCACACGCTTGGGGACATATTGGGATACAAAGATATCAACAGCAGGTCGTTCGCCGAAGCATCGGGTTAACCAGAATAATGCCTTTTCAGCGTGTCATTAGAGGCTTTTTAGCGCTTGTGAATAAAATTGTAAGCTATCAAAGGCCCGTCGCATAAAGCGCTTTTGGTATCCTAAGTTCGCAATAAGGCTAAATTTTCTCAGGCGGCGTGAGCGTGCCTCATAAACAAAACAGATGGCAAAAAAACGAGGTCGCAATCGGCGTTGTGGTTAGCCTTTCCGACGTGGTCGTAACCGCTTGCGCGCCGCTATACTTCTTGCAAACGAAGCAGGTAGACATGAACGAAACCACCCAGCAGGCCATTGTTCAAACGCTGCGCGAAAAGATCCTTTCCGGTGAGCTGGCGCCCGGGCAACGCCTTGTGGAAGCGCAGATTGCGCAATGGCTTGGGGTGTCTCGAACGCCGTTGCGTTATGCGTTGAGCGTGTTGTCATCGGAGGCGCTGCTCGAACGGTCTGGTGCGCGTGGCTACGTCGTGCGGCGCTTTAGCGTGCAGGATGTCCTGAATGCGATCGACGTGCGTGGCGCGCTCGAAGGACTCGCCGCGCGTACCGTCGCGGAACGGCGGGTCGATGCCAGACTCGAGAAATCGCTCCAGGAATGCCTGCGTGAAGGCGATGCGATCTTCAGTGCAGGTCGCCTGAGCGAGGGCGATGAGACGCGCTATGCAGCAATGAATGGCCATTTTCACGAACTGATAGTCAATGCCGCTCAGAACTCCGCGATCAACGCTGCGCTCAGCCTGAACGACAAGATCCCGTTCGTGTCGCCGTCCACGGTCGTATTCGATGACACCGCAAAGGAGCGTCAGTTCCTGATGCTGATGTATGCGCACCGTCAACATCACGCTATTGTGAGTGCGTTGCTCAATGGAGAAGGTGCACGCGTGGAGGCACTCATGAAGGAGCACACGTATATATCGAAGGAAAGCCTCAATCTGTCGTCGTCCAGATTTCATCTGATTGCAGGGGCCGCATGATCCTGGTCCCACACTTAGCGCTTCATTGACCGCTGCATTTACCTCGATTCCATTTGTGAGCAACCCCGATCTTCTCAATCTCGCTCATCTGCGCGCATTCAAACTCGTCGCGGAAACAGGAAGCGCGACGCGCGCCGCAGCCGCGCTTTTTCGCGCACAGTCCGCAGTGACGCGTTCTGTTCAGGAGCTTGAATCAGCGCTGGGTGAGCCTCTATTCGAGCGCAAGCCGTCGGGCATGTTGCCCACGCCGACCGGCCGTGCAGTGCTCGAGCGTTGCGAGCGGATCATGGCGGAGCTCGAAGAACTGGCGCAGTGGAGTGCGGCGCAACAGTCGCGCCGGCGTGCCCCAACGGAGGCGTTGCGAGCTTATCTTCTCAACACGCGGCGCCTGCAGATTTTCGTCGCGCTTGCGCGGCATCGGCATATGCCGACCGCGGCAAATGCCTTTGGCATTAGTCAGCCGGCCGTGAGCAGCGCCATGCGCGTGCTCGAAAGCGGGTCGGGTCTGCGCCTTTTTCATCGCAGCCCGCGGGGCATCCTGCTGACGGCAGAGGGCGAAACCTTCTTGCTGCATGTGCGGCGCGCGTTGAATGAATTGCGCCATGTCCGGGACGATATTGCCGCGTTGCAAGGGAATATCCAGGGCGCAGTGACAGTCGGCGCGCTGCCGCTCGGTCGAACATTGATTCTTCCCGATGCGATCGCCCGCATGACTGCGCGGCATCCGGGCGTGCGCGTGATCACTGACGAGAGTGCCTATGAGACGCTGGTGGCGGGGGTGCGTGCAGGAGACGTCGACTTTATCCTGGGTGCATTACGCGTCAACGACGCAGCGAGCGGCCTGCAGAACGAGCGTCTGATGTCGGATGATATGGTTGTGCTGGCTCGCCGAGATCATCCGCTTGCGAATAAGCGCGGACTCAAGATTGCAGACCTGCGCACGGCCCAATGGATTCTGCCGCGCAGTCACGCTCCCGCCCGGAGTCTCTTCGAATCCCAGTTCAAGCGTGTGAAGCTGAAGCCGCCCATGCCGACAGTGGAAACGGCAGACCTCGCGGTCATTCGCGGGTTGCTCTCACGGACGGACATGCTGGCAGCGCTGTCCGCGCAGCAACTGTATTACGAATGCGAGTCGGGGCAGTTGACGGTCCTCGACATCGAGTTGCATAACACGCAGCGCGAAATTGGTTTGACCCTTCGCGCGGAAGGCACGCCTTCTCCGGCGGCGCGTGCGTTGATTGATGCAATTCGATTGGCCGTGGCCGACGTTTCGCGCGCAACCCGGGCGGCCAATCACTCATCCCGGCACAAGGAGCGGCATCAACTCGGTTGAGACGGCTGGCCGTTGAGCACGGCTGCGGGAATACCAACGACCCCGTCCATCAGCCATCTCGCTGTGCGAAGCAGGGCTGCGCTCAGGACTTCGCGTTTTCCGGCATCGCCACTCATGACTAGCTCAACCGTGAATTCACCAGTGGGGTGTTCGACCGACACGCGCTGTCGTGTTTCCGAATCTCTCAGCTTCGATAGACCCTCGCAGACCGTGCCGGGCAGCACGGCAGCCGTCGCAACGCTCACGGCGCCCAATACGCCGATTGATGCATGGCATCGGTGAGGAATAAAGCTGCGTGTGGAAATGGTGCCTTCGTTGCGGGGCGCTGCGACAAGGCACATTTTCGGCACGGTGCGTTCGCTGACATCGCCGAGGTTCATCAGCGGTCCGGCCACAAGGCGTATGGCTTCTATTCGGGACTTCAACTCTTGATCCGCGTCGAGTTGCTCGCGGCTCTCATACCCCGTGCGTCCCAGATCGCGCGCGCGAATCAGTACCAGTGGCATGCCGTTATCGATGCACGTGACTTCAATGCCATTGATCGTGTCGGTAAGACGGCTTGTGGGCAGCAAGGCACCGCAGGTAGAACCGGCGGTATCGCGGAACTCGAGCGGGATGGCGGCCGCGGTGCCGGGCACGCCATCTATCCTGGCGTCGCCTTCGTACATGACCTGACGGCCGGGCGTAGACACGCTTGCAACCGCAACCTGTCCGGTGTTAGCCATATAAATGGCGACCTGTGTGCTGCTTTCCTGGGCATCGACGAGTCCGCGCTCGATAGCAAAAGGACCGACACCCGCCAGGATGTTGCCGCAGTTCTGGCCGTAGTCGACCCGCGCTTCGTTCACCACGACCTGGGCGAAGAGGTAGTCAACATCGGCGTCATCCCGCGTGGAGCGCGAGACGATCGCAACCTTGCTCGTCAACGGATCGGCGCCGCCCAGTCCGTCGATCTGGCGCGGATCGGGAGAGCCCATTACGGCAAGCAGCACGCGGTCGCGCGCGGCGGGGTCGGCTGGCAAATCCGAAGCGAGGAAATAGGCGCCTTTCGATGTGCCGCCTCGCATCATCATGCAAGGAATGCGAGTCTGACTGCTTGTCGCGGACATCAGCAGTCCCTCACAGGTCGGACGCAGAATCGACGTAATCGACGCAATCGACGTAACGCAAACCCTTTTCGGCCAGGCGCTCACGCATTGCGTAGTAATCAAGCCCAAGCGTACCGGTGGCCAGCACCGAACGCGTCTTTTCCTCCTTGACCAAACGCGCCTGTGCTGCCTCAGCCACGCGGTGCACCGTGTCGAACGGGACGACCACGATCCCGTCATCGTCAGCCACGATCACGTCACCCGGGTGCACGATCTGCTGGGCGCATACCAAGGGGATGTTCACCGAGCCCAGCGTTTCCTTGACCGTGCCCTGGGCGGAGATAGCCTTCGACCATACGGGAAAGTTCATCTCTTTCAGCGCGCGCACGTCGCGACATCCGGCATCGATGATTAGCCCGCGCACGCCCCGCGCCGCGAGCGATGTCGCCAGCAATTCGCCGAAATAACCGTCCTCGCAGGGCGAGGTGGGCGCGACAACCAGCACATCGCCTTCACGACATTGCTCGACTGCAACGTGCAACATCCAGTTATCCGACGGCGGCACAAGCACCGTGACGGCTGATCCTGCAATGGCCGCGCCAGAGTAGATCGGGCGCATGTAGGAGGCCAGCAGGCCGAGCCGGCTTTGCGCTTCGTGGACCGTGGCCGTGCCGGCCAGTTGCAGTGCCGCCACGGAACGTGCGTCGGCGCGAGCAATTTCCGTCACCACCACGCCGCGCTTCATGCCAGGTCTCCGGTTACCGACGGTGTGACACGCATATAAGCTTCCGCGTATTTGATATCGCGAGTGGCGGTAATGCCAATGTTGCGCTTGGCCTGGACGCCGCGCTGTAACGCGACCCGCGTGTAGTAGTCCCACAAGTGTTCCTGACCGGCCATGCATTCGATCGCCCGCCGCTTGGTCTCCCACACCTCGGTGATGTCCAGGAACGTGTTGGGGACCCATTCGCATTGCTCGGTCTGGTGGGGTTCGAACGCGTACACCGGCGGTGCGCCTACGACCTTCTGACCGGGATTGTGACCCTCTGCCTGCGCGATGATCCGCGCTTCCTGCGCGACGTGCATTGCAAGCGGATGATCGAAGTTGTAGGGATCCTTTTGCGAGTGGCTGAGCACAAACGCCGGTTGCAATTCCCGATAGACATCAACAAGGCGCATCAGCGCCTCGTCCGGCACGCGCAGCGGATAGTCGCTGAGATCGAAGAACTCGACTTCCGCACCGAGAATGTCGGCGGAGCGTTCCGCCTCTTCCCGCCGCGCTGCCTTGACTTTTTCCAGGGTCATGTCGCCCTTGCGCCAAAGCTTCGCGGACTCTCCGCGTTCGCCGAACGACAGGCAAACTACCTTCGCCCGGTATCCATTCTGTTTGTGCAATGCGATCGCACCGCCTGCGCGCCACACGAAGTCTGCGCTGTGCGCGCTTACTACCAGCATCGATTTATCTGCCATTCCGGCTCACCATTCTTCAGTCGTTGTTATCGACGATTATCGACTTCAAGCGCTGAAAGAGGGCACCGAATCTGCCGTCGGAGGCTATCGAATCTTCTTATCGAGGTGGACGTGGCGGTGTGGATAGACATCGAGGCCGATTGGACAGAACTTCCGATAATTCATCGAGTCTTGCATGGCGAATGTAATTCTTCCTCACTCCGCCGGAACCTTGCCAAGCATGGCGACGTGGCGAGTTTCTGTGACATCGTCCGCCGGAAACATGCATTCGATACGCAGCTCCTGCGCAGCGATGGTCTGCGGGGTTCCGACGGTGGTGACCATGGAAAAATAACTCAGCACTTCGTCATCTTTGACGAAACTCATGGGTATGACGGGCATGGTGCGCGTAGCGGACGTGGCGCTCAGCGCCCGGGGGGATTTCCATCCGGTCTGGACGTCGGGGTAGGCAAGCAGCGCCGCGAGTAATTCCTGGGTTTTTTCGTCAATAACGCGTCCGACCGATTCACGATAAACACGCTGGATCAGGCTTTTCGCAACATCTTCCCAATTGGCAATAAACGGGCGCATGCCTGCCGGGTCAAACATGAGATGCAGCATGTTGCGAGGTCCCTTGCGCGCAGACATGTTGATAAAGCAATTGAAGAACCTTGGCGCAGATTCGTTGGTCATGAGCACGTTCCAATAGCGGTCCATTACCACCGCAGGAAAAGGTTCATGCTGACGCAAGATGCGCCCTAGCGCATTGGTCACGCTCTGCATTTCGAGCGCGTCCCACGCGCTTTCCTCATAGACGGGAGCGTAGCCGGCTGCCAGTAGTAAGGTATTGCGTTCACGAAGGGGAATGTCTAGCGCTTGGGCAATATCCATTAACATCTGACGACTTGGAACGCTGCGCCCGCTTTCGATAAAGCTGACGTGCCGTTGCGACACGCCCGCATCAAGAGATAACTCAAACTGACTTCTGCCGCGCATATCGCGCCATTGGCGCAGCAGCAAGCCGAGTTCGTTGGCAGGCGGCTTGGAGTTGAGGTGCGCAGAATTCATGGGGCTCTCATTCGCAACAGGGTTCAGGTGATTATTCATGCTCGACCGCGCGGGGCATAAGACCGTCGCCAATATTCGCGGCCGCTCGATCCAGCGGACAAGAATACGCTTAACTCAGCAAGTCGACTGGCCTCCACCCAGTCATGTCGGCGCTCAGAGTAATTACAGCAATCGCGCACGGTTCGGCGCGAACCGAACCGTGAGCGATCGTCCCACTTAGTGGCGCGTCGTCTCGTCAGGCTGGCGTCCAGGTCTGAGCCTTAAAGCGCTCTTCAACTGGCGTACCCGCCATGTTTGTCGTGGTGGCAGCCATGGTGGACACACCAATGCTGGTGATTACCTCGAAGATCTGAAGCCGCGAATATCCCGCGGAAGTAAACCTTTCGAACTCTTCCTCGGCTACATTTCCCCGCTTTTCGATCAGGGCTCGGGTCATGCGCGACAGCGCCGCGTACTTCGGGTCGTCCGGCAATTTCCCCTCACGGATCGCCTTGACGTCGGACTCCCTCATGCCGTCCTCAAGGGCAAACGTGGAGTGAGCCGCAACGGTCCACGGGCACTTGATCGTGACCGCGTTTGTGAGCAGCAGAACCTGCTTCTCGCACTCGTCGAGGCTTCCTCCGTGGAAGCTTGCGAAGCTGCCGGCAAACCCGTTGAGAAGAACGGGGTTCCCTGCCATGGTTGCCATCACGTTTGGTAAAAATCCGAACTTCTGTTCCAGCGCCTGCAGTGTCGGTTTGGATTTTTCCGGCGCCGATGCGATTGTGTGAAGTATAAAGCTATGCATTCCTAACTCCTTTTTCCATTGATTGAACGAGACAGTGTGTTTATCTTCATGCGATGTTTTTTTAACGCTGATACCGCAAGCAGATGACTGCCATCTTAGCGATCGCACGAATACGTTCAATTACCTCGGATGTAATAAAGACTGCCCTACGCCCGCGGTTGGCTGGCGGCGCGGACTTCTTTCCAAAGGGAGGGGAATGAAGCAGAAATGAAACAGGAGTGAAGAAAACCGGGAACGGCGGTCACGTCCCCGGTGAGGTCCGGTGCAGGGCTGCTCGCTTGGCTACTCCTTAGGTTGCTCCAGCGACGACTTCAATTCCTTGGCCGCTTCTTCAATTCGCTTCGTCACAATCGCATACGCTTCGGTTTGAGCCTGCTGCGTTTTTTGAGCGATTTCCTGCATATCGGCGAGCGCTTGGTGCAGCGCCTTTTGAACGACTTCGGTCGGATTGGACGAAGCGTTGGCCGGAGCGGTGGCAAACTGCTGCGCGATGCCCTGGAAGTCATTGAGGGCCCGGCGAAGGATCTCGATCTGTTTATCTCGAAGCGCTTCCATGCCGCCGAATGCGACGCGGTTCGCGGCCGCGAGGGCTTCGACGTCTTTTCTGCGCGCGTCCAGAATGGCCTGCACGTCGAATCCGGGAAGCTTGTATTGCTGGAACATCGCGGAAAACTGACTGAACGGGTCGCTGTACTCGGGCTTCGTCATGTGCCTCTCCCTAAGATATGTTCACGTTCGCGGAAACGTCGACGCTCCTCAGGCGTAGAGGGTGGCGCCCAACGATCTTTCGATAGTACAGGCTAACGATCTTTACTGAATCCAAGGGAAAACGCGCAGAGGCAGACAGTCCGCGCTTATCCGACGGTCAGAAAAGATCATGCTGCAGGCATAATTCGGCGCGGCCTTAGCGAATCTCAAGGTTCATGGCGTCATGCACCGCAAGCGGGAACCCGTCTGCACTGGCGTCGGATCGGGCGGTGCGTCGCGGCGCGCCACCTTCCTCGTGGCGCAGAACTTCATAGAGATTGCTGATCGAATCGCGCGGCAGGTCGAAGAGTTTTCCTGCCGGGACGCACGCGCCGCTCATCAGGCGATGCCCGGCACCGTGCGAAACAAGGGCGAGGTCCCGGGGGCCAGCAGGCTGGGTTCGATACCGTCCACTTCCGGCGGGCACTCCCCGGCCGTGACAACATGAAACATCAGGCACCGCTCGAACGCCGGTAGTTCCAGAGCGCACGGCGCTGTGAACTCGGACCGGCAGTAAAAAGTACCGCTTATGCATGGGAAGTGGAACGCTTCGCCGAGGGGATCGTCGGGTGCTAGTAGGTCGCTTATGTGGTTGGTGTAGTTCGGCGGATACCAAGACGTCCATTTATATGGACGAGTAAGCATAAAAATAAAACTCATTGTCATTGTTCGTGGCCCTTCATGACATTGCTCTGGACTTACGGTTACCGCAGATGCGGCGTCTATCTGGAGGAGTCCATGAATACCGAACCCATCCACTTTCATAGTGTCGCAACGCGTCAATTTGCAGTCGTAAGCGGGCGATAGACCGATAATTTGAGCTTGTACTTTATGTCCTCGCACTGAAGTAACGTTGCAGCACCAAAACAACAACGAGAAGACCCGATGAAAATGTGCGCGGAACAGCGTTCGAAGTTGTCCGCACCTACCTTAAAGGTCGTCCTGACATTGCTGGATCATGATTGGCAGGGGCTCTAAAATTGGTGAGAACTTTAAGGGCAGGCGAGAATATCGAGCCGGATAACTAAGTATAAATTTGTGATGCGTTGTCAGGAAAGTTCAACTACGGATAAAAAATCGATGCTCGAAACGGAAATGACGGAGTTTGTACGACGGACCTATGAGATGTATCCGCCGGACACAGCGACCATGACAATTGCCGAGCAACGCACTCTCTACGACAGCTACGCGAAAACTTTTACGCCTGCACTACCCGATGGGTTGACCATTGAGACGACCGCGCTCGACTCTGTCGCGGGACATCGCATTCCCTTGCGGTTGTACCGAAAGACGAACGGCATGGGGCAAGCCGGTACCGTGCTGTACTTTCACGGCGGCGGTTATGTTCTCGGCTCGCTCGATAGCCACGAGGCTATCACCGCGCGTCTTGCGGCCGATACCGGCATGTACGTGGTTGCCGTTGACTATCGGCTGGCGCCTGAGCACCCTGCGCCTGCCGCACACGAAGACTGCATTGAAGTGACGCTCGCTGCAATCAACGGCACGCTGCCATTTGCCGGAGTTCCGGCCAAGCTGCAACTGGTCGGCGATAGTGCGGGAGGCAATCTTGCCGCCAGCGTTGCTGCCATACTTCGTGACCGGGGTGTTGCCGGGGTTTCGGGTGTCGTGGCGATCTATCCCGCACTCGGACGCGAACCGGAGTTGCCCGCGCGCGATACTGAGGCTAACGCGCCGATGCTCACGCTTGCCGACGTCCATGCGTACCGCCAACTGTATTGGCAGGACAGGGAGCCTTATCCGCAGATGACGCCGCTCGACTCAAGCCACTTCGGCGGCTTGCCGCCGACATTAGCCATCGGCGTTGAACATGATCCGCTGCGTGATGATGCCCGCGTCTACATCGAGCGGATTCGCGCGGCCGGAGGGGAGGGCTATCTTTGGATCGGGGAGGGACTGGTGCATGGATGCCTGCGCGCACTCGACATGAGTCCGGGCGTGAAGCTGCTGTATCGTAAGGTCTGGGAATTCTTGACGCGCCCGCAGGTTTAAAAGGGCAGAGGAAAAACTCGCCCGCCAATGCGCTCGCTCTATCGCTCGAGCATCCATGCCTCATGTATTCCTTCCTGCGATCTAATTGCAAGGGCACGCCCAAGGCTCATCTAATGCTGATGTAACGCTTACGCATTCTCGTTACATATAGCGACCATTTCTCATCGACGGAAACGCAACTTAACGTTTGGTTTCACCTGTCGTGAATTCGCCCCGCTAGGATGGCGACAGGACGGCGATCAGATTGATCCCGATTGATCCCGATTGATCCGATCGCTAGCCGCGCGTCGCGCATTTGCCTTATCGTGGCTTCCGTCTATTCGTCCACGCATTCGTCTCACTATCCGTCGCGAACCGATTTTCAGGGGATGAATGGCTGCAAACGCATGGTGAGTGTCAAAAGCCGCCAAGACTAAAGGTGTAAAGAAAGGTCTACCAAGAGAACCGATTACAACATGGACAGCGCACATCGCACGCTTTTATACATTGGAGCTAAGCCAAACGAATCGCTCTTAAGGCGCCTCAGTGACTGCGCTTGGCTGGTCGTGCCGGCCATGAGTCATCACACAGCAGCAAAGCTCGCGCGTGCGCCCATGGCCGGGCTGCTCGATCTGACAGACGGTATCCACGAGGACCGGATTGCGAGGGTCGAACAACTCTCACGGTCCATGCTGGTTGCATGGGTTGCGCTGGTATCGCAGGAAACGCTAAAGTGGACGGCCGTTCGAGACGTCATCTCAACACATTGCTTCGGTTTTGTGACGCTGCCTACATCACATGAGCGGATCGTGAATGTAGTTGGGCAGGCCATTGGTATGGAGGTTCTTCGCTCAGAGATGGAACCGCCTGAACTTAACGATGCGTCAAGCAGCGGAGTCATAGGTTCATCTGGCGCCATGTTGGAACTTCATCGGACTATTCGAAAGGTGGCCGCGACCGATGCAGCAGTGTTCATTTCGGGCGAGTCGGGAACCGGCAAGGAGTTGACTGCGCAGACGATTCACGCGCAATCGGCACGCTGCAATATGCCTTTCGTAGCAGTGAACTGCGGCGCCGTTGCACCTGATCTGCTGCATTCGGAATTGTTCGGCTATGAGCGCGGAGCGTTCACAGGTGCCACGCAGCGCAAGATAGGGCGAGTCGAGCAGGCGCATGGCGGAACGTTGTTCCTCGACGAAATTGGCGACCTGCCGCATGAGAGTCAGGTCGCGTTGCTGCGCTTTATCCAGGAACGCAAGATTGAACGCTTGGGTGGCCTTGAGTCTATCGATGTGAACGTACGGGTGATCACGGCAACGCACCAGGACATGCAAGCTGCTGTGGCGGAGGGCAGGTTTAGGCCGGACCTCTTTTTCCGGCTTTGCGTGCTTGAGGTTAGGGAACCCCCTCTTCGCGTGAGAGGAAAAGACATCACCGAGCTTGCAATGCACGCACTTGAACGGTTTAAAGATGAACGCGATGAACGCGCGCGCAAGATACATGGCTTTGCCCCGGACGCGATTGCAGCGTTGCATAACTACGGCTGGCCTGGGAACGTCCGGGAACTGATCAATCGTGTCCGCCGCGCGATCGCTTTGTCCAAAGGCAAGGTCATCACCGCTGATGACCTTGAACTGGCGGAGCATGTCTCGCTCGCGCCGAACTCGCTTCGGGAAGCACGAGCGTCAGCAGACAGAAGGGCAATAGAGGTCGCGCTCTTCGTGCATAAAGGCCGGGTTATCGACGCCGCCCGCAGCCTTGGTATCTCGCGTGTGCATCTGCACCGGTTGATGCAGGAGCAGGGAATACCCACGCGTGCAGCCATTGATGAAGCACACGATTCGACCGATCCCAGCGACTACGAGTAAAGCTTCCTGATGCAGCCGATGAACCTCTGAATGTCAGTGATGGAAAATCCTATGCGCGTGCTTGAATCAGTTGACAGCATCGCATGGACCACCTGCGAGTGATGCGGGGCACCACGCGTGGCATTGCCACGTGGTTAGTGACTGGCAGTGCGTTGCCGACAATGCGACGCAAGAGTTCGCGATCGATGCCTCTAACTGGGAAGCAAAACATCTTGTTTGCCCGGGCGGCGAAGGAAACCGGTAAGGCTTGAATTGAATAGGACTTGGCAGCGTTCAGCGGGCGCCCGGCATGATGTCGGCCAGGGCGTTTTTCACCTCATTGATCAAGGCCGGCCAACCTCCCTGCTGCTGGCGAAACAGATACATATCGTTGGGGTACCAAGGTGACCCGGTTCCCGTCCGATGCCAGCGCCAGTCGACTCCTGTCTGCGGCAACATCAACCAGCACGCAACGCCCAATGCACCGGCCACGTGAGCGATCGCTGTATCGACGCAGAGGACCAGGTTGAGTTGCGCAACAATGGCTGCCGTATCTCCGAAATCGCGAATCTCCCGTCCCAGGCAAAGAGCGGGTTGCTGCACTTCGCATTCGTCGGCCTGTGTTTCGGCATCCCCCGCTTGCAGGCTGATAAAGCGAATTCCACGGACGGACCAGAGTGGCGCCAGATCGGAAAAATGGCTCAGCGACCGTTGCGCGTCGTTGTCGTGCTCGGGGTTACCTTTCCAAACCAGCCCCACGCGCAAGCCGTCGTCGGGTAAGCGTGCTTGCCACGTCTCCAGGCGATTGGTAAATACACCGACATAGGGAATCCTCGCCGGGATCGACTCGACTGTCGTCCCCATGCGCCCGGGCAGGCTCATCAGCGAAGCCCAGTAATCGTGAGCGTGAAGCGCCTGAGGGTCGGTTATCAGTTCATCGATACCTTCCACGGTGCGCAGAAGGGGCGCAAGTACCGGTTTGCAGATCACCGATATCTTTGCCGCACCTCGGGTTTTAAGCAGCGGCACGTAACGAACGAACTGTATGGTGTCGCCGTATCCTTGTTCCGGTAAAAGCAGCAGGGTCTTGCCGTTGAGGTCTTCGCCGTTCCATTGAGGGAAGGGCAATTGCCCGTATTCTCCAAACGCTTCCGATCGCGCTTCGTAGTATTCCCAGCCTTCCGTATAACGCCCGGCGGACAGAAGAAGCATCCCAAGATTGAAGCGGGCTTCAGCGAAATCGGGCTTCAGTTCGAGCGCACGACGATAGTCGATCTCCGCCTGTTCATACCGATGAAGTCTTTCGAGCGTGCCTGCCCGGTTGTTCCTGATTTCCGCGGAATCCGGCATCTGTTCGAGTGCGCGGCAATAGTGCGCTTCGGCTTCACTGAACCGGCCGCATTGCCGCAAGAGATTCGCGAGGTTGTTGTGAGCCGGGCCATTGCGATCATCTCTTTCAAGCACGCTGCGGTAAGCGAGTTCTGCCACCGTCAGGTCACCCTGTTGCCAGGCTTGCCATGCAGACTCGATAAGCTGATGGTCCAGATGGCCCGTGTGTCCACGGTCGGAGAGGGTTTTCCGGTTCATGGGGCTGTCTTGTTCGCAGCAGATGTTGGTAAGCGTTACCGCTCTTGTATCAGGCATTGCTTACAAAACACTAACCACTGGGAGGACATGCGGCGGCTAGGACATCGGATAAAACATAGCGCGTGTTGGGTGCGAAGGGGGAATTCAAAAATAATTGATCGCGACGGGAATAGAGGGATGGGTAGGTGTGTTCGTCCCATTGCAAACCACAAACTTTCCAGGAAGTAAAAAATGAAAATCCGTCGCGCTACGTTACTTTTGTCGATCATTGCCAGTGCGTTCATTTCGGTTGGCGCCATGGCTCAACAAACTCAACCCGCTAAAGGTCCCGTCAAGAACATCGTGCTGGTCCATGGCGCGTTTGTCGGTGGTTCGGGCTGGAGACCTGTCTACGATATCCTGACCAAGGACGGCTATAACGTGACCCTGGTGCAGGAACCGTTGACGTCGTTTGCGGAAGATGTGACGGCCACAAAACGTATTCTCGACCGTCAGGACGGTCCGGCCATTTTGGTCGGCCATAGCTACGGCGGCGCGATCATCACGTCGGCTGGAAACGATGCCCACGTAGCAGGTTTGGTCTACATTGCGGCTCATGCACTGGACACCGGTGAGACCGAGGTTGGCAATGGCAAGAAGTTTCCGAATTCCGCGCACCCGCTCGTGAAGACACCGGACGGTTTCCTGTTCCTCGATCCAACCAACTACCCGGGCGACTTCGCCGCGGACCTGCCGCTGAAGCAAGCCCAGTTTGAGGCCCGTGCACAGATGCCGACGTCCGCCACGGTTTTCTCAACAGCCATGACCGATCCGGCATGGAAGGTGAAGCCTAGCTGGTACATGGTCGCGAAATCGGACAAGATCATCAATCCTGACCTGGAACGGATGTACGCAGCCCGTGCTCACAGCCATACCGTCGAGATCGCCGGCGCAAGTCACTCGGTGTATGAGTCGCATCCCAAGGAAGTAGCGGCCTTGATTGAACAAGCTGCTGAGCACGCTCAGGACTAAGCTTCATTCCTAAAGTGAAGCGCGGTGCAGGGCATGGATCGTGGAGCGTTTCGTTTCTATATAAATAGGAATGCTGACAGTGTGGCGCAGCCTTGTTTAGTCACGAATCTCTCCGCGATCCAGTCCCTGCACGCTTTTGATACTTTTACCACGCACCGCCTAAGTACGGGCTTCTCGTTCCAACCACGAGCAGAAGGCGACCACGAGCACATCTGTTTCCTTAGCCTCTGGTACATAAGTACAGTAACTGCGGGCGGGAAGAAGGGGACCGGCGAATGGTGTGACCAGGCGGCCGCATGCGAGGTCATCCGCTATCAAAGCGGTCGGTCCCATCGCGACGCCTATGCCGTCGAGTGCGGCTTGCAGCGTGAGATAGAAATGATCGAGCGTCAGCGTCGTGGCTGGTTTGAGATCGGCAACGCCCGCTCTGGCGAGCCAGTCGCTCCATAGCCTCGGGAGACTCGATGTATGCAGGAGCGTGTGATGGATCATGTCGCGCGGCGTTGCAAGCGGCAGCTGATCGAGCAGCGCGGGACTGCAGACTGGCAGCCGTTCCTCCGACAAGAAGGAGCGCATTGAATAACCGTAGAAGGTATCAGGACCGCCACGAATGATAATGTCGTAGGCGTCTTGCAGGGCTTCTACTGGTTCATTTGACGTCTCCAGGCTGACCTCAACGTCGGGATGCTGCTTCTGGAAACCGGCAAGCCTTGGAACGAGCCAGCGCAGCGCGAACGTGGCGGGTCCGTTCACTCGCAGCACGCGCGGCGATACGTCGCCCACATAGCCATACCTTGCGGTCGCGGAAGCGACCTGTTCGAACGCAGGACCGATTTCAGAGAGGTAGGCGCGGGCCGCTGGCGTCAGGACTACGCGCCGGTTATGCCGCTCAAACAAAGGTGCACCTAGCCACTCTTCCAGCAGACGGACATGCTGGCTCACAGCGCCGTGAGTCACATGTAATTCGGAGGCGGCAGCCTTGAAGCTGCCTAAGCGAGCAGCGGCTTCGAAAGCGCGTAGTGCATTGAGCGGAGGTAAGGGATGCTGCATTCAGGTAAGATTTTCTAACACAAAGTGCGGAATTTTCTAGTTTTTCACGGGCTGTCACGAGAGATATATTCGCTGAGAAAACTTTCTGACGCAATCGCTTTGTCTACGCGGTTCGTCACGGACCACGCGCGTGATACGTGCTGAATAGATGTGATCCGGGCGTTCGATGAATGGTACGGTGTCCGGGGCGAGCGTGTAGATCTCGGTCGCCGGGGCGAGGCGCGTGCCTTTTTCGCGCAGTTTCACGTAGTCGAAATTCGCACGATTAGCACCGCGTATCAGGTGCACGGTGCATGACGCACCAGCCCCGCCTGAAGCTTGTCGCTGATACCCGGATTGACGAAGAGCAGGTCGTCGTCGAGGTGAGTAACGACGGTGACGAGCGTTCCGACATGGCAATCGGCTGCCCATATCCGACGGCATGTTCGCATGACAACCCAGTATGAAATCTTTCTCGGCCCATGTAAAACGGTCGCCCGATCCAACCTCCAACACGAGCCCGTTTTATAACACGGCGCTTTTCTAATGCCCAGAATGGGGGGGCGATGGCGCCCGGCCTTGCAACACAGTCATCAAGAAACCTTGCTCTTCCAAATCAACTTGCGGCACGATGCGCCAATGACATATTCGTTTTTTCCGCAGTATTGGACGCAACATCGTTCGGGGACGCACAATGCGCTTTAAGTTATTAAAGGGCGTGTTGCCGCTTGGCGGCGATGCCGCGCTTCGCGACCTCCTGGCCGGCGTGACCCTCGCGTCAATGGATATCCCGCAAGTGCTGGGTTATGCGCGCATAGCGGGAATGCCGGCCGTGACCGGTCTTTACACGGCATTTTTACCGCTGCTGGCATTCGCACTCTTCGGCGCGTCCCGCCATCTGGTCGTGGCCGCAGACTCTGCAACAGCGACTATTTTTGCAAGCCACCTGTCGACCATGGCCACGATCGGAAGTGCGCAATACATGGCGCTTGCCGGGGTCGTTGCGCTACTGACGGCCGGGTTGCTGCTGATCGCCCGGATCTTCAAGCTCGGTTTCCTGGCCGATTTCCTGTCCCGCACGGTCTTGCTCGGTTTCTTGGCCGGCGTCGGCATTCAGGTCGGCGTCGCGATGCTGGGCGACATGCTCGGCGTGTCCCCAGGGTCGTCGCGAACCCTTGGACAGATCGAATCGATTGCGCTTAATCTTGCTCGCGTTTCGCTGCCAACGCTGGGTATATCGGTCGCCGTAGTGACCTGTATTCTCGTTTTCAAGCGCCTGTTGCCGCGTATTCCGGTCGCCATGTTTGCCGTGATCGGCGGCATTGCGGCAAGTTATGCCTACGACTTCGCAGGGCATGGCATCGCGGTCGTGGGACCGGTTGCCGGCGGACTGCCCGCGGTGAGCTTACCGCTTGCGACCTGGCAACAAACACTGGACCTGTTGCCCGTGGCCGCCTCGTGCTTCGTGATGATCATTGCGCAGAGCGTCGCGGCGGGCCGCGTGTTTGCGGAGCGTTATCACGAACCCGTGGACGCCGATGCGGATATCCTGGGCATTGCGGCAGCGAACGCGGTGGCGGCAGTGAGCGGGGCGTTCGTGGTCAACGGCAGTCCCACCCAGACAGCCATGGCGGATCGCGCCGGTGCACGCAGCCAGTTCGCGCAAGTGGTGTTTGCGGTGGTGGTCGGCGTCGTGTTGCTGTTCTTCAGCAAGTGGCTGCAGTATCTTCCGCACTGCGTGCTGGCAGGCATTGTGTTCACGATCGCGATCGGGCTGATCGATGTGAAGAGCCTTTACGCCATCCGCCGTGAAAGCCCGGGTGAGCTCACGCTGGCGCTTGTCACGGCCCTGGCGGTGGTGGTGATCGGTGTCGAGGACGGGATACTGCTGGCGGTCGCGTTGTCGTTGCTGCGCCATGTGCGCCATAGCTATCATCCGCACACCATGATGCTTGCGCCCACTCAAGCAACTGGCGGACGCTGGGCGCCTGTACCCGCCGTACCGGGCACGCAGACCGCGCCGGGGCTGATTGTTTATCGCTTTGGCGCCGACCTGTTTTTCGCGAACGATCATTTTTTCGTCGACGACGTGCGCCGACTGCTCGACCGCGCACCCACGACTGTCCACTGGTTCATCGTCGACGCAGGCGCTATCACGGACCTCGATTATTCAGCGGCCCGCACGCTCGCTGAGTTCTGTGAGGGTCTGAAGCAGCGTGGTGTCAACGTGCTGTTTGCACGCGTCAACCAGTATCTGCGAGCCGACATGGACCGTCATGGAATCACCGCGGTGCTAGGAGAATCGCACCTCTTCGAGACGCTGCATCAGGCGCTGGTAGCGGCCGGATTCGATCCGGCTGCAGCATCGAGCACTCATTGAACATGCATTGAATACGCATTGAGCATGCCCTGGGCAAGGCATCGTCAATGCCTCACCCGATCATCTCCACCGTCGCCTGGAACAACGCGGATTGCGGATCAGCCAGTTCATTCACCAGGTTGAAGTGGTTGTTATGGGTGTTCTCGATCAGCCGCACGGGTAAGCCACGCTCTTCAAGCAGCGCATGAAAATGCAGCGTCTGATGCTTGAACCCAGTGGTTTCAAGACCGCCTGCGCACAGCACGACCTGCGGCCCCTGCGAGGGTAATTCAAGCGCTGGGCTAAGCAACGCCGCCTGCTCGTCATGGAGTCGCAGCCAGTCGTTGACACCTATGTCGCATAGCGGCCGGATATCGTAAAGGCCGCTCAGCCCAAGGATGCCCTTGACCACATCTTGCGGCACGTTAAAGAGGCTCTGCCACGCGTCGCCCAGCAGCATCGCGGCGAGATGGCCACCGGCCGAACTGCCGCCCACGTGAATGCGTTCGCAATCGATGCCATAAGCGCCTGCATTCCGGTACAGCCACGCGATCGCACTCCGTACTTCACGCACCACCTCGGCAAGCGTGGCCTCGGGAAGCAGCGTGTACTCGAGGACGGCGACGGCAACGCCCGCATGCGTCAGTGCGCTCGCCATCGAGCATGCCTCCTCCTTGCGTTGCGAGCGCCAGTATCCCCCGTGAATATAGACAAAGAGTGGGGCGGGCTGACGCGCTGCCGCCACTGGGAAAATGTCGAGCCGCTCCGCCTGGCCCATGCCGTATTGCAGGTCAAGCACGACCGGACACGTTGACTTCGACTCGGCGGCCAAAGCCGCATAAATCCGCATCTCGGCGTCGAAATCCGCGACGGAGGCGCGTGCGTTGTACTGGACCGCGCGCTCGGTAAGGTTGGCGAAGGTCAGGTCGAATGCCATGAGAGGGAGGCCTCGGAATACGGGAATAGGGTGGCTAGATGCTCAGCTCGCTGCGAAGGTTGTCGGCTTGAGCGCGCAGTTCCGTCGACGAACCGCTCCATGCGACCTGGCCCTTCGCCAGCAAATAATGCCGGTCGGCAAGCGCCAGTTGCGCGGAGAGATTCTTGTCGATGCAGATAATAGCCAATCCCGTCTTCTTGAGCTCGGCCAGGCATCGCCAGATCTCTTCGCGGATCAGCGGGGCGAGTCCCTCGGTCGCTTCGTCGAGGATCAGCAGGCGCGGGTTGGTCATCAAGGCCCGGCCGATCGCCAACATTTGCTGTTCGCCACCGGAGAGATTCGCGCCCAAGTTACGCTCGCGTTCCTGCAGTCGCGGAAAGAACCCGTAGATGCGCGCAAGCGTCCATGGCTCGATTGAACGCTGACGGTTATGCGCCGTGGCGATCAGGTTTTCGCGTACCGTCAGCGTCGGGAAGATATGCCGTCCCTCCGGCACGAGACCGACGCCCGCCCGCGCGATCAGATGCGATGCGCGGGCATGGATTGGCTCGCGGTTGAAGCGGATGGCCCCGCGACCGGGCCGCAGCAGTCCTGTGATGGATTTGACCGTGGTCGATTTACCCATGCCATTGCGTCCGAGCAAGGTCACGAACTGTCCCTCGTCAACGTCGAAGCTGACGCCGAACAACGCCTGGCTCGATCCATAGGACGCTTCCAGCGCGTCTACTTGCAGTAGCTGCGTCATGGCTGTTCCTCCGGTGCAGCGAGCGTGGTTTCGTTCATGGTTTCGTCCGCAGTGTCGTCATCCCCCAGATACGCCGCACGCACGGCAGCGTCGGCACGAATCTCGGCAGGCGTGCCGCACGCAATTGCTCGCCCGTAGACGAGCACAGTGATGCGATCCGCCAGCGCGAATACGGCATCCATATCGTGCTCGACGAGCAGCATCGCATAGCTGCCCTTCAGCGCCCGGAGCTGCGCCGTCATCTGCGCAGACTCGGACTGGCTCATGCCGGCCATCGGTTCATCCAGAAGCAGCAGCGTCGGATGGCCCGCCAGCGCCATCGCAAGTTCGAGCTGGCGATGTTCGCCATGCGCCATATCCGCCACGGCTACTTGTGCGCGATCGCCGAGCCCCACTTGGTCGAGCAGCACTCGCGCCGGCGCGGCAATGGCGCGTGCGGCCGCCATGGGCTGCCAGCAACCGAAGCGTGAACCACGGAGCGCGTTCACGGCCAGCATGACGTTTTCGAGTGCAGTGAACCCAGGCAGCACCGACGTGATCTGATACGAGCGCGCGAGGCCGAGCCGGGCGCGTTTGTCCACCGAGAGCCGGGTGATGTCGCGGTCATCGAAGAGAATGCGGCCTTCGTCAGGCTGCAGTTCACCTGAAAGCTGTCCGATCAACGTGCTTTTGCCCGCGCCGTTCGGACCGATGATCGCGTGGATCTCGCCCGGGGCGATAGTGATGCTGAAGTGATCCGTCGCCGTGAGACCGCCATAGCGTTTGACGAGCGCTTCGACCTTGAGCAAGCTCATGACAGGCTCTCCGTTCGCTTGCTTCTTGCCGCAATTTTTGCCGCAATTTTTGCCGCTCGTCGCGCGTCGGCTGAATGCACGACACCCATCAGGCCGCGCCGCGTCAGCAGCACGATCAACACGATCAGCGGCCCCATGATGAACATCCAGTGTTCGGTTGCGCTCTTGAGTCCTTCTTCCACGAGCACCATGGCAAGCGCACCGACTACGGGGCCGACGAACGTCCCGATGCCGCCGATCACGACCATCATAATCAGCTCACCCGAGGTCGTCCATGACATGTAGGACGGCGAGACGAATTGCGTGAGGTTCGCGTAAAGCACGCCTGCAATCCCACATAGGATCGCTGCGATCACATAGGCGCCGAGCTTGTATTGCAACGTTGGCACACCGAGCGCCTTCATGCGCCGCTCGTTCATGCGAATGCCCGCGAGTGTCATGCCAAAGCGCGCCTTGACGAAGCGGGAGCCGGACAGGAGCAGAAGACAGAGGAAGCCGAACGCGACGTAGTACAGCGTGGCTGGGTCGCCCAGAGACATGTTGCCGAAGCGGCTTGAAGCTGCGAGCGGCAGGCCGTCGTCGCCACCGTATTGCTTGAGGCTGACCGCCAGGAAGTACACCATCTGCGCGAACGCCAACGTGATCATGATGAAGGCGATGCCCGTCGTTCTCAGCGAAACAAAGCCCGTGACGAACCCGACCGCGCCGCATAGCACGATGGCGACACCGAGATGAACCCAGCCGTTGTCGATACCATGCTGCGCAAGCACGCCTGCCGCATAAGCGCCGAGGCCAAGATAGAGCGCGTGCCCGAAACTCACGAGACCGCCAATCCCGAGAATCAGATCGAGCGAAACGGCTGCTATTGCAAAAACCACGATGCGCGCGAACAGCGTGACATAGAACGCCTGTCCGCTCAGCGCCGCATAGGTCGGCACGAGTGCGAGCCCGGCAAGCAGCAGCATCACGAACAGCGTGTAGAACGTGGGCCGCCGTGATGCGGCGGGCACGACAGCCGCCGCGTGGACAATCGGCGAGGAGGGGGAAGGAGTCAGCATCGTGTATTTATCCGTGTCTGACGGGGAATAAGCCTTGCGGCCGTAGTGCCAGAACCACGGCCATCAGGATATAGATGAGCATTGACGCGAGGGCGGGTCCGGCGGTGTCTGCGGTGCCGCGCTCGAACAACCCGCGCAATACTGCGGGCAGCAGCGTACGGCCGACCGTATCGATCACACCGACAATCAGCGCACCGAGGAAAGCGCCGCGAATGGATCCAATGCCGCCGATCACGATCACGACCATAGTGAGGATCAGGACCGGCTCACCCATGCCCGGCTGCACCGAGAGGATCGGACCCGCGAGCATGCCGGCCAGGCCCGCGAGCACGGCGCCCAGGCCGAAGACGAGCGAGTTGAGCAGCTTGATATTGATACCGAGCGCACCGATCATCGCCCGATGAGTCGCGCCCGCGCGAATCAGCATGCCGATGCGCGTACGGTGAATCAGCAGATAACAACCGAGCGCAACCGCGAGTCCTGACGCGACAATCAACAGCCGGTATGCAGGATACGGAATGCCGAACAGGTTAACGGTCCCGGACAATGCGGGTGGCACTTCCATGTAATACGGCGACGGCCCCCAGATCATGCGGATCAGTTCGTTGAAGAACAGGATCAGGCCGAAGGTGGCGAGTACCTGATCCAGATGGTCGCGTTGGTAAAGGCGCTTGAAAACAAGCGCCTCCAGCACGAAAGCCAGCGCGAGCATGGCCGGGATCACGGCTAGCACGCCAAGAATGAACGAGCTCGTCGTGTTGTACACCAGCGCGCCAACAAACGCGCCCATCATGTATAACGAGCCGTGCGCCAGGTTGACGAAATTCATGATGCCAAACACGAGTGTCAGGCCGGCCGCCATCAGAAACAGCAGCACACCAAGCTGCATTCCATTAAGACACTGCATGACGAAAAGCGTGACGTTCATAGCCGTTCCTTCTTCAGTTCATCTTGCATTGCTGCGCAAGCGGATTGCGAATCTTCGCCACAATCGGACCCTTCGTTTCAAACGCGGCGCCAGTGGCTGCCTTGACCACGTCCACCCGATAAAAACCCGCGCGTGGGAACTGATTGGTGTCGAAGCTGAAGTCGCCCCGCACCGATTGAAATTTCGCCGTCTTGATTGCCTGGCGCAGCGCCTGACGATCGGTTGCGTTGCCTTTGACGGTGGTCAGTGCGGCATCGAGCAGGTTGGCGGCATCATAGGACTGGGCCGCGTAGAGCGACGGCAAACGCTTGTATTTCTGCGAGTAGGCTGCCACGAATTGCGCGTTTTCTGCATTCTTCAGATCGGGTGAATAAGGAGAACTGGTGATTGCTCCGACGGCGATTTCCTTCAGCGCCGGAAGGGTCGTGCCGTCGATAGTCGACACCGAGATCAGCGGAACCTTGCCAAGCAAGCCCGCTTGCTGGTACTGCTTTACGAAATTCACGCCCATGCCGCCCGGATAAAAGACATACACCGCGTCGGGCTGCGAAGCTTGCAGTTGCGTGATCTCGGCCGAGTAATCCGGCTGGTTCACCTGGGTATAAACCTCATCGACCAGCGTGCCGCGATAGTCGCGTTTAAATCCCGCTACTGCGTCGCGGCCCGCCTGATAGTTTGGGGCCATCACCACCATGCGCTTGTAGCCCAGGTCAGTGGCAAGCTGGCCTCCCGCTTCGTGCAGCTCGTCGTTGTTCCACGAGGTAGAAAAGAACCAGGGCGAGCAACCCGCTCCGGCGAGCGGCGTCGGTCCCGCGTTCGAACCGATCAGCAGCACGCCTGCGTTCGTGATCGGTTTGTGAATCGCCATCATCACGTTCGAGAAGGTCACCCCGGTGACAATCTGAACCTTGTCACGCTCGATGAGCTTTTGTGCCGCCTGCACGGCGATATCAGGTTTCAACTGGTCATCTTCGCGCACCACCTGGACGGGGACGCCGCCGAGCTTGCCGCCCTTTTGTTCGATTGCGAGCATGAAGGCATCGTATTGATCCTGCCCGAGGGCACCAGCCGGTCCCGATAGCGTGCCGATGAAACCAATCTTGAGCGGCGTGGCGTCGGCTGCTTGCGATACCAGCGGGGCGAGCGCCGCGCTGGTGGCCAAAATCAGCGCGCAGCCGAGACGACCATGCAGTGCGCGGAAGTTCAGTGATGCGACCATGACAGGTCCTCGGAGGTTGAACGGGCAAGAGAGGGTGGAGCGGCTTTAAGCGTTGATTCAAGCGTCAACGCCGAAGAAGACGCTTGCGTTGCCTGCACAGATGCGGGCTCGTTGATCGTCGTCGAGCCATTCGCTCGTCTCGACAAGCGCGCCGATCTGCTGCTCTCCGAGCGGGAACGGATGATCAGAGCCGAGCATCACGCGCTCGACGCCCATCACGTCGACCAGCAGGCGCAGCGCACGCGGATCGAACACGGCGCTGTCCACGTGGAATCTATCCAGATAAGCGGAAGGTGGTTGCGGGCAATCCTCGCGCACGATGTCCCGGCAGTGCCACGCGTTTTCAGCGCGGCCGAGCAGGAACGCAAAGCTGCCGCCACCGTGCGCGAAGCACAGCTTGAGGGAAGCGGGAATACGCTCGAACGCACCCGATAAAACCAGTGACAAGATACTAAGCTGCGTCTCGGCAGGCATGGCCACGAGCCACGGCAGCATCCATTTCTTCATGCGGCCGTCGGTCATCATGTCCCACGGATGCACCAGCACGGGAATGGCTTCGTTGGCGCAGTGGTTGAGGAATTGCACGAGATGGTCGTCATCGAGATCGCGGGACCCAAGGTGATTACCAATCTGCACGCCCACATGCCCCGTCGCTTTTGAACGCGAGGCTTCCCTGCACGCAAGTTCGAGATCCTGCAGCGGCACTTGCGCGAGCGCCTTCAACCGCGACGGACGATAAGCGCAATGTTCGAGTGCGAGATCGTTCATGCGCTCGGCCCAAAGCGCCGCCGCCTGAGCCTCGTAGCGGTACGCAAACATGATCGGCGTAGCGCTGATGATTTGCGTATGCACGCCGGTTGCATCGAGATCCTCGATGCGCGCCGCCGGGTCCCACAGCGGTCGATGCACCGGGCGAAATGCGCTTTCACCCGCCATGATGTTGCCGCGCTCGCCGTCTGCGTCGACCCGGAGCCAAGGCGCGCGAGCCGGGTCGAGACGGCTGGCTTCCGCTTGCGTGACGCGGGGAAAGAAGTGAGCGTGAATATCTATTTTCTTCATGATGTTCTTGTGAGTTCGGAGGGCGCGGGCGTCATGCAGCCTTGCCGCGATGCACCTGGCCGCAGTTCGGGCAGCGCCGCAGGTTTTCGTCGCCATAGAACGCGTCGAAGAGCGGTGGCAAGTCGGTCACGATGTTCTTCAACTGGACCTCGGTGCGATGAACGAGGTGCCCGCAACCATCGGCCGCGTCGCAATACCATTCGAACCCGTCGACTTCACCTTCGGGACGTTTGCGTTCGATCACGAGGCATGCGCTGTCCGTCTCCGGGCGCTGCGGTGAATGGCGCACATGCGGAGGCAGCAACATCACATCGCCTTCGCGCAGCTCGACGCGCTGCACGCCACCATCGATCCACAGGTTCAGATAAGCGTTGCCACGAAGCTGATAGAAAAACTCCTCGCTTGGGTCGTCGTGATAGTCGGTCCGGTGATTCGGGCCACCAACAATCGTGACGATGAAATCGCGGTCTTCCCAGACCTGCTGATTGCCCACAGGTGGCTTCAGCAAATGCGCGTGCTCGTCGATCCAGCGAGCAAGATTGAACGGCGGCAGGAATGCGGACATGGTTCTGACTCTCGATGAAATGCGGCTTAGCGTGGCTTGTAAGCGATCGCCTTGATCTCGATCGCGAGATGCGGGTGCGGCAACTGGTGGACCGCAACCGTCGTACGCGTCGGTCCTTCGCGATCGAAGAACTCGCCGTACACGGCGTTATAACCGCCAAAGTCATTCATGTTGACGAGATACGTGCAGATCTCCACCACGTCTCTGAGCGTCGCGTCTTCACTCGCCAGGATGTCGCGGATGTTCTCGATCACCGCACGCGTCTGCGCGCGAATGTCGAGCTGCATGGTGCCCATGGCGTCGGCCTGGGCACCTTCAATGGTGTTGTCCGGGCGGCGTGAACTCGTGCCGGAGACGAACAGGAAATCGCCCGCGCGCTTGAGATGCGGATAAGCACCGCGTGGTGTCGCGCGGTCTTTGAGCAGGTGTGTCTGGGTCGTCATGATGGGCTCACAGCTTGATGCAGATGGTCGTGATCTCGGAGTAGAAGTCGAGCGAATGACGGCCGCCTTCGCGCCCGAGGCCTGAAAGCTTGGCGCCGCCGAAGGGCGTTCTCAGGTCGCGCGTGAACCACGTGTTGACCCACACGAGCCCGGTGTGGAACTGGCGGGATACACGGTGAGCGCGAGACAGGTTCGTTGTCCATACGCACGCGGCGAGGCCATAGGCGCTGTCGTTGACGCGCCCAATGACTTCGTCTTCGGTATCAAACGGCGCAATGTGGCAAACCGGGCCGAAGATCTCTTCGGTCACGCAGCGTGCCGTGTGAGGCAGACCGGTCAGGATGGTCGGCTGGACGTAGGCGCCTGCGTCCCGCACATCGCCGAAATGCGGCACGCCACCGCCCGTGACCACCGTCGCGCCTTCTTCCACCGCAAGCCGGTAATACGAGAGCACCTTGTCGCGATGAC
>Ga0105854_1000204_pt1 | contig 30945 bp, 28 predicted proteins | sample OrgsoiDNA_201058_FD_89679 | JGI IMG/M metagenome (GOLD analysis project Ga0105854, IMG submission 89679) | Permafrost soil microbial communities from the Arctic, to analyse light accelerated degradation of dissolved organic matter (DOM) -... | ecosystem: Environmental > Terrestrial > Soil >... | reverse complement strand
GTCCTGCTCGGCCCAGCCAGGTTGCGTCGAGTAATACGCCTGCAATTCAACCTTGCCTTTGCCCAGCAGATTGCCCTGCAAGTCGAAGAGCAGCGCGCGCACGCTCTGGGTCCCATTGTCGATCGCCAGCAGGTAACGCTTGTTCGGGGGGTTATCCATGGAGCTCTCTTCAATGGGCATTTTGCGAGGCTTCCGGCAAACCGTGGTGGCGTTGCCACAACGCTCGGTAACGCTGCAGCTCCTGTTGCCAATGCTCATCGTCCCAGCCCAGTCGCGGCTGACAGAGGTGACGAATGGCCGCAAAGTAATCCTCGCCGCCACGAGGCAGCAACAGACCCAAACGGGTGCGACGCAACAACAGGTCATCCAGGTGCAGGACCATTTCCGTGTCGCAGGCAAAGGCCAGTTCCGCCCACAAGGTGTCAGTGGCGCCAACGCTGTCATGGCCCAACTCGGCGATCAGTTGCGCCAGCCTCGGCAGGTCACGGCCATGCCGTCCGGCCAGGCGCCGCCATTGACTGCCACTGAGCCCCGCAATCGCCAGCGGTGGCACGACGGCAAACACCGGCGCGCCGTCATCACTGAGGGCGCGCCCGAGCATGGTCGCGCAGGCCTTGAGCACTTCGATGGCCTGCGGGCGAAAGGTCGTCAGCTTGCCGCCAGCCAGGGTCACGCAACCGGGTTCCAGCCACAGCACATGCTCGCGGGTTTCACTGGACGGTTTGCCCTGATGCTCACCCGCAGCGCTGCCAACTACCGGGCGCACGCCCGACCAGGTCGACAACACATCGGCGGCGACCACTTCAGCCTCGGGGAACTGCTGGGCACAGGCGGCCAGCAGGTAGTCGAGTTCCTCGGCGCTGATGCTCGCGCTCTGGTCCAGATCCTCTTGATGATCGAGGTCCGTGGTGCCGACCACCGTGGCACCTTCCCAAGGGAAAACAAACACCGGTCGACGGTCGCGCTCGTGCAGGAAGGTAAAGGCCTGCGCCACGGGTAGCCGCCAGCCCGGCAGCAACAAATGACTGCCACGCAACGGGCGCAACTGACGCGGAGCATCGGACGGCCGCAAGCGTTCGGCCCAGGCGCCAGTGGCCACGGCCAACACAGCACAACGCAATTGCAGCGACGCACCGCCCTCGCAGTCCTCGACCTGAACCCCGCACACCCGCCCCTCTTCACGCAGCAACTGCTGCACACGCATCCCGTTGAGCACCATGGCGCCGTCGGCTCGCGCCTCGCCCAAAACGCGCATCACCAAACGGGCGTCATCGGTCAGTGCATCAACAAAACAGGTGCCGCCCAGCAGGTCATGTTGCTTCACCCCTGGAGCGAGATAACCCAGCTGCTGCGCGTCATGGAAGCGATGACTACGCCGCCCGGCCAACGCGTCATAGACGCTCAACAAACCACCCAGCACCCGCGGGCCGGGAAAGCCGCCACGGTAATGCGGCATCAAGAAACTCATCGGCTCCACCAGCCCCGGCGCTTCGTCGAGCAGGCGCTGGCGTTCGCGAACCGAATCGCGGGTCAGGCGCCACTGGCCCTTGGCAATGTAACGCAAGCCGCCATGGACCATTTTCGAGGAACGGCTGGAAGTGCCCCAGGCGAAATCGCGCTGTTCCAGCAGCAGGCAACGCCAGCCACGGCGCGCGGCTTCGCGCAAAATGCCGGCGCCGCTGATGCCGCCGCCAATGACAATCAGGTCCCAGGTTTCATCCGCCAGCGTCGGCAGCACGTGCTGCCTCCACGCCGCGTTCCAGTCGAGGCTCATGCTCGTCACTCCTGCAACAGCGTGCCAGGGTTCAGTCGCCCGGCCGGATCGAAATGCCGGCTCAGCGCCTGCAGGGTGTCCATCGCCAGCGCGCCCTTCTCCCGCAGCAAGTACGGCGCGTGGTCTTTGCCCACGCCATGCTGGTGACTGATGGTGCCGTGGTTGTCGACGATGGTCTGACTGGCGGCCTGTTTGAGCGCATGCCAGCGAGCCAGGGTGGCAGCGTAGTCCGCTGCCGGGCGAAACACATAAGTGGTGTAGATGCTCGAGCCTTCGCCATAGACATGGGACAGGTGAGTGAACACATGCACCCGCTCGCCTTCAGCGGCCAAGGCGTCGCGCAGGCTGTTTTCGACCAGGCTCAGCAGGTTGTCGACATTGCTCCAGTCGGTGGCGGTTTCCAGGGTGTCGACCACATAACCGGCGTTCCACAGGTTCTCGCGCAGGTAAGGGAAACGGAAGCGGTTCTGCGCCCACTTCTTGCCGAGCAAGGTGCCGGTGAAGACGCCGCCGAAGGCCTTCAAGTGCTGCCGGGCCTGACTCAGGGACAGCGCATTTTGCCGCCGATTGCCGGTCACGCCGAACGTCAGCAGGCATTTGCCCGCACCGGCGCCACGCAGGGTGAGGTACTTTTCCAGCCAGGCAATTTGCTGCGGATGACCGGCCAGCGCCAGCTGGGTCTCGGTTTCCACCGCGTTGGACAAGCGCAGCATCGACAGCGGTACGCGCGCTTGGGCCAACTGGCGGATGGCTTGCAGCGCCTGCGGCCAATCGGGCAAAAACACCCCATAGAAACGCTCATCGGCCGGTAGTGCGCTGACCCGCACTTTGACCTCGGAAATAATCCCGAAACGGCCTTCACAGCCCAGCACCACCTCGCGCAGATCGGGACCGGCGGCCGAGGCCGGGAAAGTAGCGATTTCCAAAGGACCGGCAAAGGTTTCCAGGGTGCCACCGGCGAACAATTGCTCGATTCGCCCGTAGCGCAGCGACTGTTGGCCACTGGATCGACTGGCGACCCAACCGCCAAGGGTCGACAGTTCCCACGACTGCGGAAAATGCCCCAGGGTGTAACCACGGGCGCGCAGCTGACTTTCCACCTGCGGCCCCGTCGCACCGGGGCCGAAAGTAGCCAGCAGGCTCTGTTCGTCGAGGTCCAGCAGGCGATTCATGCGGGCCAGGGAAACCGTCACCACGGGCCGTGCGGAACTCGGCGGATTGATGTGCCCGGCCACCGAGGTGCCGCCGCCATAAGGAATCAGACACAGGTCCTGCGACTGGGCGAGCGCCAGTAACTGGCGAATCTGTTCGGCGCTCTCGGGGAAGGCAACGGCGTCCGGATAAATCCCCGGAGCCCCTTCGCGCAACGCCAGCCAGTCCGGCAGGCTCTGCCCCCGCGCGTGCAGCAAACGATCATGCGCAGTCACGCTGTACGAGGGATGTTCCGACAACCGCGAGGCCGGCACGCGGGCCAATGCCGTCTCGAGCGTTGCATCGGGCAGCGCTCGGCCGGCACCTAGCCGTTCAGCGAGAAATCCCGCGCCCTGAGCCGGCAGCTCGACCACCGTGGTTGCATCTCCCCAGCCGTTCCAGCGTCGCATGCGTGTGTCCTTTTGCGGTTCTGATCAGTGATATTTCAGAGCTCCATACTAGTCAGCTGCCGAAAAGTGTCACGGTCGCATCCGGCCAGTTCGAGTAGCCAATTGAGTCAAACGTCGCGCAAACGTCAGCCATTTACTTTAGCGGTGGTTTCAACTTACCTTTCAGGGCAATCACCCGCGCACGCGGGCTTTGATCAAAGGACTACGATCATGCAATCCCTGGGCTTCACCTCGGTCCCTCCGCTGCTCAAATACTTGCGCCATGCCGAACAACTGGGCATGGCCATCGAGCCTGCGTTGGCGGCGGCCGGGTTGCAGGCGCAGCAGTTGAGCGACAACAGCCTGCGATTGCCGGGCGAAGCTCATGAACGGTTGCTCGATTATTTCTGCGAACATTCGGGCGATCCGTTGTTCGGTCTCAACGCCGCGCGTTTTGTGTTGCCCAACTCCTGGAGTGTGCTGGGTTACATCACCATGAACTGCGCAACGCTGGGCGATGCCATGAGCCGCATCATGCCGTTCGAAAAGCTGGTGGGAGACATGGGGGTCAGCCGCGCCGAGGTGCAGGACAGTCACGTGCACCTGATCTGGACGTGCCGTCATCAACGGCCGCGAATCCGCCGGCACCTGGTGGAAAACGTGCTCGGTTCCTGGCTGCAATACGCGCGCTGGATCGCCGATACCCAGCTGTCGCCGGCCGCCGTCTGGCTCGAACATGCACGTCCGGCCGACACGACGCTGGCGCAGTACGAACGGTTCTTCGACTGCCCGGTGCTGTTCGACCAGCCTTATTCGGCGCTGATTGTGCCGTTGCCGTATTTGCAGTTGCCCTTGCGCCAGGCCGATCCGCAATTGCTGCGCACCCTGGAAGAACATGCCCTGGGATTAATGGCCACGCTGGAGGACGCGTCGCTTGAGCAGCGGGTCAAAAGCATCCTGCGCCAGTTGCTCAAGGAAGGGTTGCCCCGCAAAGAACAGGTGGCCGAGCAGTGCGCCGTGTCGGTGCGCACGCTGCAACGCCAGTTGCATCAGGCAGGCACTTCATACCAGCAGATCCTCGATGACCTGCGCCAGGAACTGGCCGAGCATTACTTGCTGAACAGCAACTTGCCGATTCAGGACATCGCCCAGTACCTGGGTTTCACCGAACCCCGCTCATTTCACCGTACGTTCAAAAGCCGGCGCGGGATGCCGCCCGGCGAGTTTCGCCAGACCCACCGGTCGTCGGACGAAGGCTGAAACTCAAACACTGATCGCATTGGTAAACACCAACCGATTGCCGAACGGATCGGCGATGGTCATGTCCTGGCTACCCCACGGCATGGCCTGGATCTGGGGTTTGGCGAAAGTGTATTCCTTGGCCAGCAACTGCTGCTGGAACGCCTCCAGTTCATCCGTTTCGATGCGCAATGCCGAGCCCGGTGTGGCGTCGCCGTGGTGTTCGGACAGGTGCAGCACGCATTCGCCCCGGGAGACTTGCAGGTACAACGGGAAGTTGGCTTCGAAGCGATGCTGCCAGTCGATCTTGAAGCCCAGGAAGTCGACGTAAAACTCCACGGCTTTGGTTTCATCGAAAATCCGCAGGATCGGGGTGACTTTGCCGAAGCTCATGGGTTGCTCCTGGTTGAAAAGACCCAGTGTAGCTGGGCTGGATGTCAGCGCTTCGGCTCGGCGCGAGGCTTCTTTAATCTCACAGTGCCACCATGAGACATAGTTCAAAAGTTCGCCCTGTAGGAGCTGCCGAAGGCTGCGATCTTTTGATCTTAAAACCCCAAACGCAAATCCCCTTCCCGCGCCAGAAACCGCCCTTCCCTGCGGCCGTTCGCCTGCCCATCGACATAGCTTAGAACGCCATTAACCCAAACCCCGTCAATCCCTTCCGCCGCCCGCTGCGGATCATGAAAATCCGCCACGTCGCGAATGGTCAGCGGATTAAACAACACCAAATCCGCCCAATGCCCTTCACGAATCTCGCCCCGTTCCTTCAAGCCAAAGCGCGCCGCCGACAACCCGGTCATTTTGTGCACGGCGGTGTGCAGCGGAAAAAGCCCGACGTCACGGCTGAAATGTCCGAGTACTCTTGGGAACGCGCCCCACAAGCGCGGGTGCGGAAACGGGTCTTCCGGCAAACCGTCGGAGCCGACCATCGACAACGGATGCGCGAGAATCCGCCGCACATCCGCCTCGTCCATCCCGTAATACACCGCACCGGCAGGTTGCAGGCGTCGGGCGGCGTCGAGTAACGGCACACCCCACTCGGCGGCGATGTCGATCAAGTCGCGGCCACCCAGCTCAGGATGCGGCGTCGACCAGGTGATGGTGATGCGGTGGGCGTCGGTGACTTGCTTGAGGTCCAGGGTCGAAGAACTCGCCGCGTAGGGATAACAATCGCAGCCCACCGGGTGGGTTTTCGCGGCGAGTTCAAGAGACGCCAACAGTTGCGGACTGCGGCCCCAGTTACCGACGCCCGCACACTTGAGGTGAGAAATGATCACCGGGGATTGGGCATGACGAGCGATCTGGAAGGCTTCGTCCATGGCCTCCAGCACCGGTTCGAACTCGCTGCGCAAATGGGTGGTGTAGACCGCGCCGAATGCGGTCAGCTCTTCAGTCAGTTGCATCACTTCATCGGTGGACGCCGAGAAGGCACTCGCATAGGCCAGGCCTGTGGATAAACCCAACGCGCCCGCCGCCAGACTATCGCGCAGTTGCTCGCGCATCGCGCTGATTTCGTCCGGCGTGGCGGTGCGAAACAGGTCGTCGAGGTGATTGCTGCGCAACGCCGTATGACCGATCAGCGCCGCCACGTTCAACGTGGTGTTGGCCGCTTCGACAGCGGCGCGGTAATCGCTGAAGCGTGGATAAACAAACGCCGTCGCCGGACCGAGCAGGTTCATCGGGTCCGGCGGATCGCCGCGCAAACTGACCGGCGAAGCGCTGATCCCGCAGTTGCCGACGATCACCGTCGTCACACCCTGGCTGAGCTTGGGCAGCATCTGCGGCTGGCGGATGACCACGGTGTCGTCGTGGGTGTGGACGTCGATGAAACCCGGCGCCAGCACTCGGCCGGCGGCGTCGACTTCTTCAGTGGCGCGGGCGTCGTGCAAGTCGCCGATGCGCTCGATGCGCCCGTTCAGAATCGCCACGTCAGCGGGATAACCGGGGCTGTTGCTGCCATCGATGATCAGGGCGTTGCGAATCAGCGTGTCGTACAACATATCAGTCTCCCGGCAGCAGCTCAGCGTCAGCTCCTGCCCTTGATCAAATGGTGATCGAATCCTTGCTCCACCAGATAGCGCCAGGCTACCTGGACATTCTCGGGAATCACCTGCTCGGCCTGAAAGCCCAGCGAAGGGTAAACCATGATGCGGTGCACATCGCCGACCATTTCGTCGATCAACCCCAAGACCCCAATCAGGTTGCTGACCTCGCCCGGAAAACTGAACGACGGCGCATCTACGCAAGCCTCAATCCCGGGCCACTGAACGGGCAAGGTCAACGCCACGCGCCGGATCGAGTTCGGCTTGGTCAGGAATGTCGCGCGGCGCACGTAGGGAAACAGCGCTTTGGCAAACGCAATGTTCTCGGCAAAGTTGGTAGCGCGCGATTCAAGGGTGAATTGATCCGCCGATACCCCCAGCGCCATGGCCCGTTGCGCGAAAATATCGGCTTCGGTTCTCGCCCACAAATACTTCGTCCAGTTTCCGGTATTGCCGGTAAACAGAAGATGCGGCGCAACGCCTTTTTTCAGCAACTCACAGGCGTAATCACACACCCGCAAATCGTAAGACCCGCAGACGACAATCAGCTCGCACGGGCTGTGTTTACGGCCAGCGCCGAGGAAGTCCCAGAGGACGGTGGCGTGTTCCAGTGTAGGTGTCATGAACGAGCAATCCTTTGCGCCGCGTGCCGACGGATGAACAGACCGCCGTCAGCATAAGTGTGTGTACCTGACTCGGTCAGCGAGACCGGTAGCGCAAAGAAATCGGCACATAACTGCGCAGCACCGTGAGTGGTCAACGATTGATCATCGCCAATGCCGATACACAGCGCGCCGCTGCTGATCGCCGCCCGCACGCCGCTGACCGAGTCTTCGAACACCAGGCATTCATCGCTCTGACGATCCAGTTGCGCGGCCGCCAACCGATAGGCGTCGGGCGCCGGTTTGCCATTGCGCACGTCGTCGCGGCAGATGATGCTATCGAAGGTCGAGGCCAGGCCGTGTTGCTGCAAGACGTACTCGACACGCTCACGCCAACTGCTGGTCACCAAGGCCAGCGGCACGGCGCAATCCTTCAGTCGGGCAATAAATGTGGCGACGCCCGGCACCAGCGAACAGGCCGAGACCTGCTCGATGGCATCGACTTCCTTCTTGATTGCCAGACGCTGTTGTTCGTCAAACTGACCGAACAGAGCCTGCATCGTGTGGCCGCCCGGACGACCGTGAATGTGCTCGGTGATAAACGCCCGGTCGACGGCAATACCGTGGTGTCGCGCGACGGTGGTCCAGGCGAACTCAATGACTTCGCGAGACTGGATCAGCACACCATCCATATCAAAGCAGACGGCTGTAAACGTTCGTTGTGTCATGAGTTGAACTTCGCATCCTCTGGTGAGCAATAAACGCCAACAATGTTCCGATCAAGGCAAACAGCGCCATCACGTAGTAGGACCACTGCGGCTGTGTTTCGTACAAATACCCGGCAAAAGGCGTGGCCAGCCCCATGGGTAACGCAAAGGCCAGCGAGTAATAAACGCCCTGGGTAAAGACCTGAATATCCTGCGGCGCGTGATCGCGAATAAACCGCATGATCGCCGAGTGATACGCGGCAAAACTCAAGGCATGCAGGCACTGCCCCAGCAGAATCACCGACACCGCGTCACTGTTGGAAAACAGCGCCCAGCGCAGCGCGGCACAGACACTGGAAAACATCACGATGGCCAAGGGCGAACACACAGCCAGGATCTTATTGGAGAGCGCGAAATAGGTGATCTCCGCCATCACTGCCACCGACCAGAACGCACCGATATAAGCCGAAGAGTAACCCTTCACGCCCCAACCGATAGACGCCGTGGAAAAGTACAAGGTGTGGCTCAGTTGAATAAAACTGGCGGCGGCAATCGCGATCAACAGGCTTTTGTGCGCAAACAGCGCTTTCCAGTCAGGTCGTTTAATCGCGCGGCTAACCGACTGCAAATGCTCCCTGGAGACTCGCCTTTTCAAACGCAGACACGCCAAAGCAGTCAACAACATGCTGGCTGCTATCACGATCGGCACCCAGGACTGACTGTACTGCGCGAACAACAAGCCACCGAGGGTCGAGGTCAGGATAAACGCCGAAGAGCCCACCGCCCGGACCCAGCCATAGTTCTGCAGTGCTTGTTTGTCACGCTTGAGCAGATAGGACTCGGACAAGGGCAGCACCACCATCCACAGCCCGCCAAACAGAATACTCAGGCACACAAATATCCACAGGTGCGCCGGCATGAAATAAAACAGCAACGTGCAGAACGCCGCCGAGAAACCGAGAAAAGCCGCGAGACGCAGTTGGTCCACGCGCCAATCGGCCACGTACGTAATAAACACCCCGGTAAACACCTGAGGCCAATAAGCCGCCGCGATCAGCAGGCCTATCTGACTGGCGCTGAAGCCCAGCGAATCCAGCCAGGTCGGCCAGAACGGATAGATGATCCCCTCTGCGGCAAAGAACCCGAAAAAGATCAAATACATTCGTTAACCATACGCTCGACACTCCAAAGCAGGGCTCCAAGCGGAGCCCTGAATACATCCATCCATTACTCGAAGCGTTGTTGGGTGAAGCTGTTTTTGCCTTTGCGCCAGACGATCAGCGATTCACTCATCACCACCAGATCGACCATGCCTTCTTTCAGCGCATCCAGTGCATCCTGAGAAGAACACACGATTGGCTCTTCATGCCGGTTGAACGAAGTGTTGATCAAGGCTGCCTGGCCGGTTTTGTCGTACCAGGCATTGAGCAGGCGATGCATGAAGGCATCCCCTTGTGGCCGAATGATCTGCGGCCGGGCGGTGCCATCGATGTGCACCACCGCCGGGCTGGCCTCGCTGAACTGCGGATGACAATCGTAGGTCATGGTCATGGTGTCTGCCGCCACATGGTCTTCTTCCCAACCGACGTAACAGGCTGCAGCTTGTTCAATGGCCGTGACCGGGCCAAACGGCATGAACTCGGTGCGGTGCATGCGCTTGTTCAGCCAATCGTTCACGTCGGCATCCTGGGCGTGATAGACGATGCTGCGGTTACACAGCGAACGCGGCCCGAATTCCATCTTGCCCTTGAACATGCCCAGCACCTGATTTTCCAGCAGCGCCTCGGTCAGGACCTCGATGATGTTCGACGGCGTGTGGTAACCGAGTTCGGGGTAGTCGCGATGGATCAGGTTGATGTTCTGCGAAACGCTGCGCGACTGCGGCCCGAGGGTCATCGCCGGGTTCTTGAAGCGAGTGCCGTTCTCAAGGTAAGCCGCCCCGACCGCCGCCGCCAGCGCCAGGCCGCCATCGCCCATGCACGGCAACACGTAGACGTTTTTCACCCCCGGAATCTCGCGCAGGCGCTGATTGAGTTTCACGTTGCCGAACACCCCGCCGGCCAGGCACAGATTGGTGCTTCCCCGTAGGGCCAGGTGATGCGTGACCGTCGCCACCAGCAGGTCTTCGGTATGGCGTTGCACGGCAGCGGCGATATCCTCGGGGGTTTCCCGGGAGAACAGGGTTTCCAGCGGTTCGCTGAAGTGGTTGTAGGACGGCAGGAACAAGTCACCGCAGCAAGCCTTGATGCGCCCGTCTTCAAAACGAATCATCTGCTGCATGACCCCCAGCAGCTTTTGCGGATCGCCGAACGCAGCCAGGCCCGTGACCTTGCCTTCATGCCGATTGGGCTTGTAACCGAGTAAGTGAGTAATCCGGCCGTAGAAATAACCGAGGCTGTCGACGCTGGTTTCGCGTTGCAGCACAGTGGTTTCGGTCGGGCTGTACCAGGTCACGGTCAAGGACTGGAAATCGCCGCGCCCGTCGCAGGTCAGGGTCAACGCCTCGTCGAACGGTGAACAGACATAAGCACCGAGGGCATGACACTCATGGTGATCAATGTAATAAGCCTTGCCGGCCAAACCATTGGCTGCAATGTATTGGTCAAACTCGGCTCTTTTCTCTTTATCATTCTTTACTTCGTCAGTCACACGCTGGCGAAATTGTGCGAGGCCCTGAGGATTATTCCTGACCTCTTCAACGATTCGATCGAAATACAACTCAAGGTGCTTATCGGCACTGAAACCGGCGTTCCAGCCATACGCAACATAATTGACATCTTCCAGCGACAAGCCAGCCTGACTTAATACAAACTCAATGGACTTAGCAGGCCAGATCTTATGATCTTTAATTCGGGTAAAGCGCTCTTCACTGACCGCCGAAAGAATCTGACCATCACGTACCAGGCAGGCACCCGACAAATCATTGTTAGTAATGCCTAAAATGATCATAACTATTCCTTGTTCTTGCCAATTGCAGTGATGACTGTGCCCATACTCGAGGAGTGCAGTGCTCTAGCCTGGTGCTTATGAACGAATTTCAGGCATCAAGTGCCGAACGTCATATAGCGTGGGAAGGCGACGTCATGTGGCTCGCCGGGATAGGCCTTTACGAGAAGGCGTCAAGAGTATTTGTTGCCATCGCAAGTTCCTTTTGCAAAAAAATCCACGCGCATTTACCTGTGTACCCGGCCTGATGCCGGGATAACAAGTTGTTGACGGACACTTCACAGGCTTGCCATCGGAGTTGACTATGTTGATTCAGGTAACAGCCTAGTAGGAATTTTCCGAACACCTCTGTACATCACCCGCTAAAAATTAAATATCACCCCATGCACAAATTAAATATCACCCTAAGCCCCTTTATTTCCGGGGACTTAAATAGCAAATAAAATATTAATCTTCAGACATAAAAAAGCCCGCCCGAGAGCATATTGCTCACGGGCAGGCCATACATTGAAACTTCAAGCAGATTCAGCCATCGATCACATCACACCATTTCGTGCAGGATCCACTCGGTCACCGAAGTCCGCTTCGGCGCCCAGCCCAGCAGTTCCCGCGCATGCTTGCCGCGAACCCGGCTGTTCGAACCCAGGCCATAGTTGGCCATTTCATAACCCCATTCGGCTTCGGCGTCTTTGAGCGGCCAGTCTTGTGGCTTGCCGAGCTTCAAGGCTTGCGCCATGGCGGTGGTCATGTCGACGAACGAGGATTCGCCGCTTTCAACGAAATAGAACGTGCCCGGTACGTTTTTGGTCAGCGCCAGCAGGTACAGGGCAACCACGTCTTCGATGTGCACGTTGGACCAGATGTTCTGGCCCGTGCCGACGTGGCGGACCACACCACTTTTGCGTGCCTGTTTGAGCAGGCGCGGCAACTGCACGCTGTCGCGCTTGACGCCCAGGCTGTGGCCGTAGATCAGCGTGTTACAGATGACGGCGGAGTTCACTCCGTCCTTTGCGGCGGCGAGAATCAGGTTGTCGATGGCCACGCGTGCGGCTTTGTCGACAGTCGGCTCCGGCAGGTTGTCTTCGTAGTAGATAACGTCGCTGGACTTACCGCCCGACGCATCGCCGACGATGCTCGAACCGCTGGTGTGCAGGAACACTTTGTTCGAACCGCGCAGCGCATCGAGCAAGGCTTCCACGGCCGCGCGATGGTCGCTGCTGGCCGCGTTGATCACGGCGTCGGCGGCGCGGGCCTGTTCGGCCAGCAGAGCGCTGTCATCCAGCGTGCCGATCACCGCAGTGATGCCCTGCGCGGTCAGTTCTTGGGCTTGCTCGGCGCTACGCACCAAGCCGGTAACTTTATGGCCGGCCTGGACAAGGCCGGTGGCGATGGAGCCGCCGATAAAACCGGCGGCGCCGGTAACGAATACGTTCATGGAGAAACTCCCTGCGTGAATAAGTGATGCCACGAGTATCAAGGACCGATCCCTGTCGAAACATACCCGCTGGCCCAATTCACTCTTGCGCAGGGGTCACGAATCAGCCTTTGAAATCCGCATTCGCGTAAACCGCCAACTTGCCCTGGATGAAGTCCAGGAAGCACTGAATGCGTAGGGCAAGTTGCGAGTTGCGGTAGTACACCGCGTTGATCGGCTGGCGATAGCCGCTGTTGAAATCCGCCAGCACCACCTTCAGGCGCCCGGCGCGAATGTCTTCGATGGTCATGAAGTGCGACAGGCAGGCAATGCCCTGGCCTTCCAGCGCCAACTGCCGCACGGTCTCGCCGCTGGAGGCGTTGATCGCCGCGTTGATCGGCCAGCGATCACCGTGCACATGGCGCAGCGGCCATTGGTTGAGGCCTTCGTTCTGGGTAAAACCGAGCAGCGCGTGGCCGTTGAGGTCGGCAACGGCGGCGGGTGTGCCGTGTTGCTCAAGATACGCCGGGCTGGCGACGATGTGCAGTGGGCTGCAACCCAGTGATCGGGCGTGCAAGGTCGAGTCAGCCAAGGTGCCGATGCGGATGGCGATGTCGGTGCTTTGTTCCAACAGGTCAATGATCAGGTCGTTGCTGTTGAGTTCGAGCTGGATGTCCGGGTAGAGCCGGCGGAACTCATCGATGTACGGCACGACGGCGTGCAGCATGAAGGGTGATGCGGCGTTGATGCGCAGGCGCCCGGACGGGGTTTGCTGGCGGGAATTGAGGCGTTCTTCGAGCTCGTCCATCTGATCGAGGATCAGCTTGGCGTGTTCGAAGAAATACTTGCCCTCCTCGGTCAGGTCCATGCGCCGGGTGGTGCGGTTGATCAGCGTGGTGTCGAGCTTGGCTTCGAGCCGCGACAGCGTGCGACTGACCGCCGACGGCGTTTGCCCGACCTGCTCCGCCGCAGCCGAAATCGACCCGCATTCAATCACGCAGACGAAAATCTGCAATTCATCGGATCTGGCTTTCACGTGGGTCCCTTATCGAATATTCCTGTGGCAAATCCCTAATGGCATGGGATTACTGTGGCGAGGGGGCTTGCCCCCGTTCGACTGCGCAGCAGTCGCAAAACCCGTGCTTGCGGTGTGTCAGAAAAAACCGACTCGCTGGTTTCAGGGCCGCTTCGCAGCCCAACGGGGGCAAGCCCCCTCGCCACAGGTCAGGCTTTCGATAGTAGCTGACAGTCAGGCCTTGAGACCAAACACCTCAATCAAATGCTGCTCATACCGCGCCATGTCGCGTTCGATGTCCGGGCGTTTCATCACGTCCACGCACAGAAACGTCGGCAAACCGGTCATGCCGAGGAAGGTGTTGGCCTTGTGGAACGGGAAGTACACCGCGTCTACGCCTTTGGCTTCAAAGAAGTCAGTCGGGTCGTCAAACGCTTGCTGCGGTGCATTCCAGGTCAGGGACAACATGTATTGCTTGCCCTGCAACAAACCACCGCTGCCGTACTTTTGCGACGCATCGGAACGGGTGCGGCCGTCACTGGCGTAAAGGCTGCCGTGGCCTTCGGTGAAGACTTCGTCGATGTACTTTTTCACGGTCCACGGCGCGCCCATCCACCAGCCCGGCATCTGGTAAATGATCACATCGGCCCAGACAAACTTGGCGACTTCTTCCGCGAGGTCGTAGCCCTCGTCGATGAAGGTGCTCTTCACATCCACGCCGCCGCGATCCAGCACGCTGAGCGCGGTGCCGTGCAGGGTGGCGTTGTAGCGGCCATCGGAGTGGGCGAACTTTTTGCCGCCGTTGAGCAAGAGGACTTTTTTCATGAGAGGTCTCAGAAGGCTGGAATTTGATGGCGGCAGAGTAACGACCCGCCTCGCGCGGAATAAGCGCCGGATTCACAAAATTCATTTGACCAAAACGCACGAATCGACAGGTGATTGTTGCCATAGACTTTCGCCGATTCTTAACTTGAGGGAGATTTTCGATGAGTGACGTACAAGGCTTCATCCTGCACGCCAAGACCCGCCCGGAAAAAGCCGAGGCCTTCGAAACGCTGTTTCGCGCCTACGTCGAGCCGAGCCGCGCCGAACCCGGTTGCATCGAGTACCACATGCTGCGCGACAAGCAGGACCCGACACTGTTTATCTTCTACGAGATCTGGCAGTCCCAGGCCCACCTGGACGTGCACTCGAACCTGCCGCACATGCAGCAGTTCCGCGATCAGCGCATGGACTATCTGGAGCAGGATTTCGACATCCGCCCGATCGACATGCTCAGTTCGTCATCGGCTAGCCGCTGACCAGCAAGTGGCCGCCGAGCACACCGAGGCCGATAAAGAACACTCGCTTGAACAACACGGCGCTAATCCGCTGACGCAACCATTGCCCGAGCAACATGCCGAGCACCGCAGGGATCAACGCCAGCAACGAGGCGCTCAACTCACCACCGCCGAGGGCGCCGCGCCAGAACAGGCCGGCGGCGAGTGCCAGGGTCGAGACGGTGAACGACAGGCCTAGCGCCTGCACCAGTTCGTCTTTGTTCAGACCCAGTGCTTGCAGATAGGGCACTGCCGGAATCACGAAAACGCCGGTGGCCGAGGCAATGACACCGGTCAGTACGCCGCAGAGTGGTCCGAGCCAACGCTCGGTGCGACTGCCGACGCGCATCGTCGGTAGAAACAGACCGCTCAAGGCGTAGATCAACAACGCCGCGCCCAATCCCCGTACCACCCAATGACCACCGGCCATGCCGATCCACACTGTGCCAGCGCCGGTGCCGATGAAGATCGCCAGCAGCATCGGCCACAAGCGTTTGATCAGCCCTTGCAGGTGCCCGCCGAATGCCAGTTGCCAAACGTTGGTCAGGGTCGCGGGGATGATCAACAACGCCGCAGCCTGCGACGGCGCCATAGCCAGACCGAGCAGGCCCATGGCGATAGTCGGCAGGCCGAGGCCGATCACACCTTTGATCATCCCGGCCAGCAGGAAGGTGGCGATGACCAATATAGACAGGGCCAGACCGAGGTTTTGGTAGAACGTGGCGAGTGTGTTCATGGGGCTATCCTGAGCCCTGACTGCCGGGTTGAAAATCTGCCATATACTGAGGCTGCCTCTTGTTATGGTAGAGGCTAATGACCTCGCTGCGGCTGCTGACGCCATCGCTCCCACAATGGAATTGCGCCATACAGAGATCCCCGGTGGGAGCGAGCTTGCTCGCGATGGCGCCCGATGGGACAACAAAAAACCTGAAGGTGTAACGATGCACTTCGACCTGACCGACCTGCGTCTCTATCTGAACATCCTCGACACCGGCAACATCACCGCCGGCGCCGGGCTTAGTCATCTGTCCCTGGCCGCCGCCAGCGCGCGCATCCGAGCCATGGAAGCCTCGCTGGGCATCGAGTTTCTACAACGCAATCGCCGCGGCGTCACGCCAACGCCGGCCGGCAAAGCCCTGGCGCAACACGCCAGGGTTCTGCTGCAACAGGCTGAACGCATGCAACAGGACCTCGCCGACTATGCCAAAGGGGTCAAAGGCCAGGTGCGGTTGTTGTGCAACACCACCGCGATCACCGAATACCTGCCGGAGTTGCTCGCAGACTTCCTGCGCGAGCACCCTAACCTCGACATCGACCTGCAAGAACTGCCCAGCGCCCGCATCACTCACGCCCTGCGCCAGGGCGCGGCGGACCTCGGTATCGTCACCGATGCGGTAGACACCCATACCCTCGAAACGCTGCCCTTTCGTGATGATCCACTGGTGCTGATCATGCCCCGCGACCATCCCTTGGCCGACGTCCAGACACCCCGTTTGAGCGACACCTTGTTTCACGATTACGTCGGGCTACCCGCCAACAGCGCATTGGCGGTGTACCTCGAAGAACAGGCGTTACACGCCGGTATCCGCATGCAAATCCGCATCCGTGCGGAAGGTTTCGACGGGGTGATTCGCATGGTCGCTCGCGGCGCAGGGCTGGCGATTGTGCCGCTGGCCGCGATCCAGCGCCGGGGCGTTGATCAATCGTTCAAAAGCGTTGCCCTGAACGACGACTGGGCACAGCGAAAACTGCTGCTGTGCGCCCGCTCATTCACCAGCCTGCCCGGTTATGCCAGAGCCTTGCTCGAGGCCTTGCTCGCTGGGTGAGGCAACTTTGGCTTTTCTAAAAAACAGGCCATAAACCAGCGAGAGGATCAGCAGGAACGGCACGCCAAAAACCAGCGTCATCTTGAAGGCTTCGGTGAAGTAAGTGGTGATCATCACCGCCCCCATCAGCACCAGCCCTAACAAGGTGGTGTAGGGAAACAGGCGCATGCGAAACGACAGTTTTCGCTCACCGTTGCGCTCGTGATAGCGACGGAAGCAGTAGTGCGTCAGGAAGATCATGAACCAGGTGAAAATGGCGCCGAACATCGAGATCGCCATCATCAAGGTGAAGGAGCTTTCCGGGTACAGGATGTTGAGCAAGGTGGCCAGGGCGATGCCCGAACTCGACAGCAACAAGGCATTCAGCGGGATCCCGCTCTTGCTCAACACACCCATCGATTTTGGTGCATAGCCGCCACGCGAGAGGCTGAACATCATGCGCGTGGTGATGTAGAGCTGGCTGTTCATCGCCGACAATGCCGCGATCAGAATCACGAAATTCATCACGCCGGTAGCGCCGGGAATACCAATGGTTTGCATAACCGTCACGAACGGGCTTTGAGCGTGACCGGCCTGAACCCACGGTACGATGGCCAACATCAGCGCCAGGGTCAGCAGGTAAAACACCACCAGTCGCACGATGGTCGCGCGAAAAGCCTTCTTCACCGCCTGCTCCGGATCCTGCGCTTCACCCGCCGCCACCGCGATCATTTCCACGCTCAGGTAGCTGAAGATCGACACGATCACCGCGATCCACATGCCTTGCAGACCATTTGGGAAGAAGCCGCCATGGGCGGTGTAGTTGTGGACGCCGTACGCCGGGTTGCCAGACCCGAACACCACATACACCGCGAGAATGATAAAGCCGACAATCGCGCCGATCTTGATGGTCGAGAACCAATACTCGAAGGTGCCGAACGTCTTCACGCTGATCGCGTTGAGTACGATCAGGATGCTGGAGAACGAGACGATCCAGATCCATTCCGGCACGTTGGCAAACCAGTACTTCATGTACATCGCCACCGCCGTCACTTCCGTGCCGACCGCCAGCACAATCGCGGCCCAATAGGCATAGCGCACCAGAAACCCGGCCAACGGGCTGACATAGAATTCGGCATAGGCGCCGAACGAACCCGAGGTCGAATGGGCCACGGTCATTTCAGCCAGGCAGCCCATCAACAGCAAGGTGATGACGGCACCAATGGCGTAGCTGAGCAGCACGCTCGGCCCGGCATAACCAATGGCGTAGGCACTGCCCATAAACAGCCCGGTGCCAATCGCACCACCGATGGCGATCATGCTCATCTGGCCCGAAGTCAGTTGGCGCCGCAGTCCCTGCTCACGTTTGGATATGGTTTCAAAACCGGTTTTGTCGGTCATTTTTCCAGCCTCTGAATATTGTCTTTCTTGAGGAGAGCACGTCGTTGGGATCAGCCATACACAGCAGCATACGGATCAAAAAATACTCAGCGGATACTCGATGATGACCCGGATTTCATCGTTGTCAGTGGTGTCTGCCTGGGCGACCTGACGGGTGGATCGCAACGTGGCCTGACGCACGCGCACCGACAGGTCTTTGGCCGTGCCCGATTGCACGACATAGCGGGCTTCGATGTCACGTTCCCAGCGCTTGCCGTCACTGCCGTAACGTCCGTACGCGCCGTTGACGCCGCCGTCATAGTGGCTGTCGTCGATATGATCGCCATTAACGTAACGCGACATGAAGCTCAGGCCCGGCACGCCGAAAGGCGCCATGTCCAGGTCATAACGCAGTTGCCAGGAACGTTCGTTGGGGGCGTTGAAGTCGACGATCTGTATTGAGTTGGCGAGAAAAATCGAAGCGCCCGGCTGCTGGTCGAACCCCAGATAATCGAACGGTTCATCACCGTCGACGCGTTGGTAAGCCAGGGTCAACCGGTGAGCGCCGACCTTGTAGGCGGCGGCCATCGACCAGGTGGTGTTGTCGATCTTGCCCGCCAGGCTCTGGCCAGTGTCGTTGGTGCGGTAAATGTTGAAGTCCAGGTTCAACGACTGGTTTTCACTCACCGGGTAGGTGTAGTTGGCATTGGCGTAGTACTGCCGCCAGATATCGGTGAACTGTGAACCGTAGAGACTGACGCTCAACTGATCGTTCAACGCATAGCTGCCGCCCAGGTAGTCGACGCTACGTGTTTCCACGCCGGCATATAGCGCTTTCAGGGCGCCGTCGCTATTGGTCGACGCACTGTCATTGCCAGAGGTGAAGTGCCCGGCGTCGAGCAACAGTCCTTTCAATTCGCGGCTGGTCAGTTGGAAGCCGTTGGCCTGCTGGGTGAACAGTCGCGCATTACCGGTACCAAACACCGGGTTGAGCGGTGTCAGGTTGCCGTACTTGAGTTCAGTCTGCGAGATCCGTGCCTTCAGCGCGCCACCCGCTTCGGAGTAATCATCTTCGGCACGACCATCGGCACCAACCGGCAGCAACCCGGTGCCGGTACGACCCTTGCCACTGTCGAGTTTGATCCCCAACTGCGCGTAGGCGTCGATCCCGAAACCCACGATGCCTTGGGTATAACCGGAACGGTAATCGAGCGAGATCCCGTGCGCCCATTCGTCCCGATAGTTTTGACCGCCAGGGTTGTTGAGGTTGTTGCGGTAGAAATAGAAGTTACGGTTGGTCAGCGTGAGGCTGCTGTCTTCGACGAATCCATTGTCGGAGGCGGCGTAGGCCAATTGACCGAGGCAACTGCTGATGGCGAGCGGCAAGGCGGGCCAGAGGGACAGTTTCATTCTGCGTGCTCCTTATTATTGTGTTTTCACAGAACTGTTTATTTGAGGCGAGCGAAGCCCTGCTGCCGGCAAAACCCCAGCAGCAAGACAAGCAGGCGGATGTATCAGGTAACGCTGTGGCGGACCTGGAATTGCGCTTGCGACCAGGTTTTCTGATCAAGGATTTCGCCGAGGATCTGCACCGCATCCCAGACTTCGGTGAAGGTTGTGTACAGCGGGGTAAAACCGAAGCGCATGATCCGCGGCTCGCGGTAGTCACCGATCACACCACGGGCGATCAGGGCCTGAATTACGGCGTAACCTTCGGCATGTTCGAAGCTGACATGGCTGCCACGCTTTGCATATTCGCGCGGGGTAATCAGGGTCAGTTCGTGAGCGGCGCAGCGCTGCTCCACCAGTTGGATAAACAGGTCGGTCAGGGCCAGGGATTTGTGGCGCAGGCTGGCCATGTCGGTCTGGGCAAAGATATCCAGACCGCACTCGACCATCGCCAATGAGGTGATCGGCTGAGTGCCGCACAAGTAGCGAGCGATACCGCTGCTCGGCTCGTAGCCAGGCTCCATGGCGAACTGTCGCGAATGCCCGAACCAGCCCGACAACGGCTGCGCCACCAGATCACACAAATCAGGTGAAACCCAGACAAACGCCTGCGAACCGGGACCGCCATTCAGGTACTTGTAGGTGCAGCCGATTGCGTAATCGGCGCGCGCCTGATGCAAGTCGACCGGGACCGCGCCAGCAGAATGCGCCAGGTCCCAGATGGCCAGCGCGCCACATTCGTGGGTCAGCGTGGTCAGGGCCTGCATGTCGTGCATGTAGCCGGTTTTGTAGTTGACGTGGGTAAGCATGACCACGGCAGTGTCCTGGTCAATCGCTTGCGGCAGCTCTTCGGGGCTATCGACCAGACGCAAGGTGTAACCCTGCTGCAGCATATCTGCCAGACCTTCGGCGATGTACAGGTCGGTGGGGAAATTGCTGGTTTCGGTAACGATCACCCGCCGCGTCGGCGACCTTGTGGCTTGCACACGCAAAGCGGCGCTGAGCACCTTGAACAGGTTGATTGAGGTCGTATCGGTCACCACCACTTCACCGTCACGCGCACCAATCAGCCCAGCCAATCGGTTGCCCAGATGCTCGCTGAGATCGCGCCAGCCAGCGCTGTTCCAACTGCGGATCAGGCCATTGCCCCATTCCTCGGCGATCACCTGTTGAGCGCGCGCCAAAGCAGCAACCGGCCGTGCACCCAGCGAGTTGCCGTCGAGATAAATCACCCCTTCGGGCAGCGCAAATTGCTGACGCAGCGGTGCGAGAGTGTCCTGCGCATCAAGCGCCAGGCAATCGTTTCTTGTAGTCATTGTGGGCCCTGTTTTTTTGAAGGATGTGCCGTCCGGGCAGATCGCGATAATCGAGTCGAGGAAGGTGCTCAGTGCCATATTTCAGGCGTTTTCTGCACCGCCTCGGTGGAGAAATAATGAACGAAGCTTTGGAGAATTTTCGTGCAAAGTAACCAGCCATATAGTAGTTATCTCGCAGGAAATTCGAATCCAACCCCAATAAACGCGGATTTATTCAATCATGATTCTCGACGCCACAGACCTGCGAATCCTGCATTACCTGCAACAGGATGGCCGTATCAGTAACCAGGAATTGGCGGAGAAAGTAGCCCTCTCGCCGTCCGCCTGTTTACGCCGTTTACGCCTGCTGGAAAGTGAGGGAATCATCACGGGTTATCGCGCGGTACTGAGTGCCGAACGGCTGGGAATTGAACTGGAAGCCATCGTCCATGTGTCGTTGCGACAGGACGTCGAGGACTGGCATGAGACCTTCATCAAGAAGGTCCAGTTGTGGCCCGAAGTGGTCACCGCCTATGTGATTACCGGGGCGAGCAACTATGTGTTGCGGGTCCAGGCACGCAACCTCAAACACTTCTCCGATTTCATCGTCAACCAGCTCAACCGCACCGCGGGCGTCACCGATATCCGCTCTGAAATCGTCCTGCAAAAAATCAAGGAACGTGAGGAGTTGCTGGATTTGGTGGTGCGCAAGTAAAGGCCGCTGCGCCTAGTGCCGATCAGTTAAGCGATAGAGCGGGCGACGAATAACCCGTGGCGAGGGAGCTTGCTCCCGTTGGACTGCGCAGCAGTCCCCTTTCTTTTGGATAGAGAGCGGGGCCGCTTCGCAGCCCAGCGGGAGCAAGCTCCCTCGCCACAGGTTCAATGTCATGCTTAACGGACTGGCATTTGCCGCTGCGCCCCTAGAAACCGCGCATGCGGCGGGCTTCGTTACGCTGCAAGGTCATGCTCGGGGATTCGTCGAACAACTTGCGGTACTCAACAGAAAAACGCCCGAGGTGGGTGAAGCCCCAGCTCAGGGCGATCTCGGAAATATTGCGCGCAGAACCGTGTTCAAGGATGTCCTGGCGCACGGCATTCAAACGGTATTTTTTCAGGTAAACCATCGGCGACAAAGCGAAGTACTTTTTGAAAGCCTCGAACAACTTGAAGCGTGAAACCCCGGTCGCGGCTTCGATGTCCTCAAGGTGCAGCGCTTCTCGGGCGTTGGCGTGGATGTATTGCCGGGCCCTGATCAGATAATGCGGCAACTTCACGCCCAACACGTTCCTCAGTTCTTCGGAGTAGTTGTTCGGCTGAGCGAGGATCAAGCCTTTGATCAAGGAACTCTCGATGTCCCGGGTGAACGCAACCTGCTCATATAATTCGCTGCTGCGCTCCAGTTCGGCGATGAAATACCGCGCCATCCGCCACCACGAAGCCGATGCCCCGTCGACCGCGTCCATTACCGATTCGAACCGCAGCGGCGCCTCCAGCGGTCGCTGCAACAGACCCTCCAGCGACTCACTCATGGCGGCGCGAGTGATGACCACCTGGACTTTGCGGCAATCGCCGGAGATCGCCAGCACCTGGTTTTCATTCGGTGAAATGATCACGCCCTGATCGCGGTTGGACTTCAACACACTGCCGTTCTTGCTCAACTCCTGCTCGCCCACCAGCGGCAAACTCAGGCTGTAGCTGCTGAAGTGTTCGGCGTCTTCGATGTCAACGGTGACGTCGGTGCCGTATTCGATAGTGCCCAACGTGGTGGCCATCGACTTGAACACATTGGCGCTGTGATGAAAGCGAATGCGCTCGGGGGTCGCGGTCACGAGACGATGCGGCCCGCAGATGCCAGACATCCAGGTCCTCGCACCCTCAAGGTCAAATCGATCAATACGAATGTCGCGAAACTGCGGATCAGTTTTGCTATTCATCACGGTGCACTCACGGCGATATTTTTCTGCGCGCTCTGACGGCGCGTATTCGGCTTGAAAACAGCAAGTTCCAAGCCACTAAACCGCCAGTCCAACCCAGTGGATAGCAATCACCGACTAAGTGGATAAAGCGGTCGCTTTGAACCTTGGGCGCGTCCTCGAACAGTACACCCGCCCAACAAAACAGTACCTGAATGCTGCAAACAGGTGCGGCCGTTTATCGCTTGGTGCCGGATTTGGGTAGGCGCTGCACGGTTTGATACGCGGGCCTGTTACCCGACGCGCACGAGATTGCCGAAGGCTGCGATCTTTTAGGCCCGCCACTGCCCGCCAATTTTATGGACTGCCTTCGCCGACAAACCGGATAGACCCCAACCTGCCCCACTCCCTCTAATGAGCACAACCGATTGGCCCGAACAAAAAAGGTACAGACCCATGAGTGGCGAAAAGAACGTCGAGCAGTGGAAAGCGTTTATTGAAGGCTGCCTGGACTTCCGTCCGACAGACGGCGTATTCCGGATCGCCCGGGATATTTTCACCGAGCCGCAGTTGTTCGATCTGGAGATGGAACTGATCTTCGAAAAGAACTGGATTTACGCCTGCCATGAAAGCGAGCTGGCCAACAATCACGACTTCGTGACGATGCGCGCCGGCCGCCAGCCCATGATCATTACCCGCGACGGCGACGGCCAGCTAAATGCACTGATCAACGCCTGCCAACATCGTGGCACGACGCTGACCCGCGTCGGCAAGGGCAACCAGTCGACCTTCACCTGCCCGTTCCATGCGTGGTGCTACAAAAGCGACGGCCGCCTGGTGAAGGTCAAGGCGCCCGGCGAATACCCCGAAGGTTTCGACAAGGCCACACGCGGCCTGAAAAAAGCGCGCATCCAGAGCTACAAGGGGTTTGTGTTTATCAGACTGGATGTACACGCCGATAACAGCCTCGAAGACTTCCTCGGCGACGCCAAGGTGTTCTTCGACATGATGGTTGCCCAGTCGCCGACCGGAGAGCTGGAGGTGTTGCCCGGCAAGTCGGCGTACACCTACGACGGCAACTGGAAGCTGCAGAACGAAAACGGCCTGGATGGCTATCACGTCAGCACCGTCCACTATAACTACGTGGCCACCGTGCAACACCGCCAGCAGGTCAACACCGAGAATGGCACCAGCTCCAGCGGCACGCTGGACTACAGCAAACTTGGCGCCGGCGACGCCAACACCGATGACGGCTGGTTCGCGTTCAACAATGGCCATAGCCTGTTGTTCAGTGACATGCCGAACCCCGCCGTGCGCTCCGGCTACGCCACGATCATGCCGCGTCTGATCGAAGAGCACGGCCAGGAAAAAGCCGAATGGATGATGCATCGGCTGCGCAATCTGAACATCTATCCAAGCCTGTTTTTCCTCGATCAGATCAGCTCGCAACTGCGCATCATCCGCCCGGTGGCCTGGAACAAAACCGAGATCATCAGCCAGTGCCTGGGGGTTAAAAACGAGTCGGACGCGGATCGGGAAAACCGCATTCGTCAGTTCGAAGATTTCTTCAACGTGTCGGGCCTTGGCACACCGGATGACCTGGTGGAATTTCGCGAAGCCCAGCGTGGTTTCCAGGCGCGCCTGGAACGCTGGAGCGATATTTCCCGCGGCAGCCACCGCTGGGAAACCGGCGCTACGCCCAACAGCGAGTCCATCGGCATCGCACCGGCCATGACCGGCACCGAATTCACCCACGAAGGGCTTTACGTCAACCAGCACAGCAACTGGCAGAAATTCCTGCTCGATGGCCTGGAAGCGAAATCCCTGAAACTGCGTGAGGTGTGAACATGAATGCGCAATTGCAGTACCAGATCGAGCAGTTTTTCTACCGCAAATCCGAACTGTGCGATGCCCAGGAATGGGACGCCTACATCAACCTGTTCGACGAGCAGAGTGAGTTTCACCTGCCGCAATGGGACTCGGAACACGTCTACACCCGCGACCCCAAACGCGAAATGTCGCTGATCTACTACCCCAACCGTTCGGGGCTGGAAGACCGGGTTTTCCGCTTGCGTACTGGTAAATCCGCTTCATCGACACCGATGCCGCGCACCTCGCACCTGATCAACAACGTGCGGATCAGCGAGCTCGACGGCGGTGAGCTGGAAGTGCGCCTGAACTGGCACACCTTGTTCTATCGCCTGGCCACTTCCGAGCAGTTCTTCGGCCGTGCGACGTATCACCTCAAGCCCCACGCAGACAGCTGGCGGATCACCCGCAAGCATGTGCTGCTGCTCAACGACACCATCAACTCGGTGCTCGATTTCTACCACCTCTGAAACCATGGAGACCGGGGCATGAACCACAAGGTCGCGTTCAGCTTTGCCGACGGAAAAACGCTGTTCTTTCCCGTACAACCCAACGAAATACTGCTCGACGCCGCCCTGCGCAACGGCATCAACATTCCCCTGGATTGCCGCGAAGGCGTCTGCGGAACCTGCCAGGGTCGATGCGACTCGGGAGACTACAGCCAGGATTACGTCGACGAGGAAGCCCTCTCCGCCCAAGACCTGCAGCAACGCAAAATGCTCAGCTGCCAGACCCGGGTCAAATCCGACGCAGCGTTCTATTTCGACTTTGCTTCAAGCCTGTGCAATGCACCGGGGCCTGAGCAACTCAGTGGCACGGTCACTGAAGTCCGACAGATCTCAGCCAGCACAGCGATCCTGCATCTGGATCTTGGCCCAACCAACCCGCTGGACTTTCTGCCGGGGCAATACGCCCGATTGCTGATCCCGGGGACTGAAAGCAAGCGTTCCTATTCGTTCGCCAATCGGCCGAGCAGCGGCAATCACCTGCAATTCCTGATTCGACTGTTACCCGACGGCGTGATGAGCAACTACATCCGTGAACGCTGTCAGGTGGGCGACAAAATCGGGCTGGAGGCACCACTGGGCGCCTTCTATCTTCGTCACGTTGCCAAGCCCCTGATCCTGGTGGCGGGTGGTACCGGGCTTTCCGCGCTACTGGGCATGCTCGACGAATTGGCCGAGCGTGGATGCCCGCAACCGGTGCATTTGTATTACGGCGTGCGGGACGCCGCCGACCTGTGCGAACGAGCACGCATCGAGGCCTATGCCGAGCGCATTCCAGGGTTTCGCTACACTGAAGTGGTGAGTGACCCGACGCCGCAATGGACAGGAAAACGCGGCTACATTGCCGAACATTTCGATATCAGTGAACTCCACGACGCACCTGCCGATATGTATGTCTGTGGGCCACCGCCGATGGTCGAATCGATCAAGAGCTGGTTGCAATCCCAGGCACTGGACAGCGTTCATTTGTATTACGAAAAATTCACCGAGAGTAATATCTGACGCTTCACATCAGACCTGACAACAATAATCAAAAGGGAACGAGATGGCGGATGAAATCTTGCAACAGGGCGAGCTCAAACGAGGATTGAAAAATCGCCATATTCAACTGATCGCTCTGGGCGGAGCGATTGGTACCGGGCTGTTCCTCGGTTCGGCTGGTGTACTCAAGTCGGCCGGGCCGTCGATGATTCTCGGCTACGCGATTGCCGGGTTCATCGCGTTCCTGATCATGCGCCAGCTGGGGGAGATGATTGTCGAAGAGCCGGTTGCCGGCTCTTTCAGTCACTTCGCCCACAAGTACTGGGGCGGCTATGCCGGGTTTCTGTCCGGCTGGAACTACTGGGTTTTGTATGTGCTGGTCGGCATGGCAGAGCTGACGGCCGTCGGCAAATACGTGCAGTTCTGGTGGCCGGAAATTCCCACCTGGGTCAGCGCGGCGGTGTTCTTCGTGCTGGTCAACCTGATCAATACGATGAACGTCAAAGTCTTCGGCGAGATGGAATTCTGGTTTGCGATCATCAAGGTCGTGGCAATTATCGGCATGATCGTTTTGGGTTGCTACATGCTGTTCAGCGGCTCAGGCGGCCCGCAAGCCTCAGTCAGCAATCTATGGAGCCACGGCGGTTTCTTCCCCAATGGCACCACCGGTTTGCTGATGTCGATGGCGTTCATCATGTTCTCGTTTGGTGGCCTGGAACTGGTCGGTATCACCGCGGCTGAAGCCAGCGAACCGAGGAAGGTCATCCCCAAGGCGATCAACCAAGTGGTTTATCGCGTATTGATCTTCTACGTCGGCGCACTCACCGTACTGCTTTCGCTGTACCCATGGGATCAACTGCTGCAAACCCTGGGTGCGTCCGGCGATGCTTACAGCGGCAGCCCATTCGTGCAGATTTTCTCCCTGATCGGCAGCGATACGGCGGCGCAAATCCTCAACTTCGTGGTGCTCACTGCGGCGCTTTCGGTCTACAACAGCGGCGTCTACTGCAACAGCCGCATGCTCTACGGCCTGGCCGAACAGGGCGATGCACCGAAGTCGCTGATGAAGCTGAACAAACAGGGTGTGCCGTTGCGCGCGTTGGGCATATCGGCGCTGATCACGATGTTGTCGGTGCTGGTCAACTACCTCGCCCCGCATGAAGCGTTGGAGCTGCTGTTCGCCCTGGTGGTCGCCTCGCTGATGATCAACTGGACACTGATCAGCCTGACCCACCTGAAGTTTCGCAAAGTCATGGGCCAGCAAGGCATCGTGCCGGGCTTCAAGTCGTTCTGGTTTCCCTTCAGCAACTACCTGTGCCTGGCGTTCATGGCCATGATCATCTGGGTAATGTGGATGATCCCGGGTATACGCGCCTCGGTCATTGCGATACCGGTGTGGGTGTTAATTATCTACGTGTTCTACCGGGTGCGTGTGGCGCGGGATCGGGCTGTGCCAGTCGCTCAGTAATCCCCGCTTAACAAAAAGCCCCGGCATTCAATGAATGCCGGGGCTTTTTTTATCCGGTTCGGATCAGAGCGTCGAGCGTACGCGCCACAGCTCCGGGAACAGCACCGTGTCGAGCATCTTGCGTAGATAACCGACACCTTCAGTGCCGCCGGTACCCGGTTGAAAGCCGATGATCCGCTCAACCGTGGTGACATGCCGAAAGCGCCACTGGCGAAACGAATCTTCGAGGTCGATGAGTTTTTCGGCCAGTTGATAAAGGTCCCAATAACGCGACGGATCTTTGTACACCACACGCCACGCCGCTTCGACCGAAGCGTCATGCTGCGTCGCGCTGGTCGGGTCACGCTCGAAGCGCTGCGGGTCAATCTGCAGGCCGGCGCTGGCCATCAAACGAATCGCTTCGTCATACAGCGACGGCGTGGCGATCGCCTTTTCGAGTTCCTGTAACAGCTCCGGACGATGGGCATGGGGGCGCAACAAAGTCGCGCTTTTATTGCCCAGAATGAACTCGATTTCTCGGTATTGAAACGACTGAAAGCCCGATGACTGCCCCAAAAATGGCCGAATCGAGTGGTACTCGGTCGGGGTCATCGTGGCCAGCACCGTCCAGGCATGCACCAGTTGATCAAAAATCCGCGAAACCCGCGCCAGCATCTTGAAGGCCGGCGGCAACTCTCCCAGGCGCAGGTGTTCGCGGGCAGCCTTGAGCTCGTGCAACATCAGCTTCATCCACAGCTCGGAGGTCTGGTGCTGGATGATGAACAGCATCTCGTTATGGTCCGGCGACAACGGGTGCTGGGCACTGAGAATGCGCCCCAGATCCAGGTAGTCGCCATAGCTCATGGAGTCGGAAAAATTCAGCTCGGCGTCATGCCATTCCTCTGGCGGCTGACCCGATGAATACGGACATTGGCTCATTGCGCAGGCTCCTCACGTGGCGGTGGATTGAGTGGACGCAAAATGGCCCTGACCGGGCTGGCGTCGAGATTGGCAAAGCGCAGCGGCAGTGCAATCAGTTCGTAGTCCCCTTCCGGGACCTCGTCGAGCACGATGCCTTCCAGGATCGCCATGCCATGGAGAGCGACGGCATTGTGCGAATCCATGGTCTTGGATTGCTGCGGGTCCAGCGAAGGCGTATCGATGCCGATCAAGCGCACGCCGAGGCTGGCCAGCAAGTCGACGGTTTCCTTGGCGACCGCGGTGAAGTCCGCATCCCAGGTCGTCAGCGGTGCCTGTCGATAGGTTCGCAACAGGACACGTTCGGGCAGCTCGAGCAAACGACCGGCCAGTTGCCCAGGATGCACCAGTCGGCCGCTGTCCAGGCAATGCACTACGCGACAAGGCCCCATGTAAACGTCCAGCGACACTTCCCCAATCGGCGCGCCATCAGCGCTGTAATGCAGCGGCGCGTCGACATGGGCGCCCGTGTGAGGCGACAGGGTAATGCGCCCGACATTCACCGGACACTCAGGCCCGAAGGTCCAGACGCGTTCTTCCTGAAAAGGCGTATCACCCGGCCAGGTCGGTGTTGCCGCGCTCAAGGGCGGGCTGATATCCCACCACGATCTTATTTTTTTCATTGCAAACTCTCGGCATGGTCCGAAATGAATGATACGAGTGATACCCGTGAATATTCTTGCGAAAACCTTCGAAAACGCCTGGTTCTTTCGCAGGAACTGCCAGGAATCAGGGATTTTTTGAGAGGAAGTTTCAACGGGAAAAAGCAGATCGCTCAAACGCCACTCTCATCCGCCAAGCGTTGCGTGGATTGATGAGGGTAGCTGCGTTTCTGGATAGCTCAGTGTCGAGTACAGACAACTGATACCGGACCAAGCCCTATAGGGTGGCGACTTCGTTCTTCTGCTTATGTCTGGAGTTCACATGTCCGCACCTATCACCGTTCTTCGCGATACCCACCCGCTGCCGGTGCTCGACGCCTGCAAATGGGAAAAACTCGAAGGCGACCCGCACACCGTCAACCTCAACGCCTATACCAGCGAAGACGGCAGCAAGATCATGGGCACCTGGATCTGCACGCCGGGCAAGTGGTACGTGGAATATGTGAAGTGGGAATACTGCGATTTCCGCGAGGGCTACTGCATCATCACCCCAGAAGGGAAAGAGCCGATCCATCTGCGCGCCGGGGATATCTTCGTCATCGAACCGGGGATGAAAGGCACGTGGGAAGTGGTTGAGACCGTGCGTAAGTATTTTGTGTTTGCCTGATGCAAAAAACCGAGAGACCACCCGACGTGGTCTCTCGGAAAAATACTGATGACGCGTTACCTGCGGCTGAGTGCTGTTGTGGTGAGGGGGCTCGCCCCCGTTCGGCGGCGAAGCCGTCGTAAAACCTGACGACTAGGTCGTGACGGAAGAAATGCAGGGGAGTGCTGCGCACTCCAACGGGGGCAAGCCCCCTCGCCACAAAGCCCCCCTCGCCACAGGCAAGCCTCCACCCCACAAAAAATTCACTCACCACCAGACTCGGATACCTTTACTGAGGTTTGCGATAGCTGTTGATGATCGCCGAGAAGTCCTTGCCACCCTCCCCGCGCTGGCTCATCGCCTGATACAACTGCTGCGCCACCGCGCCAAGCACCACCGGTTGGTGCGCCTGACGTGCCGCTTCCGTCGCCAGCCCCAGATCCTTGAGCATCAGTTCAGCACCGAAACCGCCGGTATAACCGCGCGAGGCCGGTGCCGTTTCGACGATGCCCGGCCATGGGTTGTACATCTCCGAACTCCAGCAACGCCCGGTCGAGCTGTTGATGATCCCGGCCAACACGCCGGTGTCGATCCCCAGCGCATCGCCCAAGGCCATGGCTTCGCTGACGCCGACCATGGAGATCGCCAGCAGCAGGTTGTTGCAGATCTTGGCGATTTGCCCGGTGCCGACTTCGCCGCAATGGACGATGTTGCGGCCCATCTGCGCCAATACCGGTTGCAGAGTGGCGAACAGTTCAGGCGTCGCACCGACCATAAAGGTCAGCGTCCCGGCCGTTGCACCACCGGTGCCGCCGGAGACCGGTGCATCGGCCATGGCCACGCCTTGCTTGGCAGCCGCGGCAGCCACGTCGCGCGCGGTTTGCGGATCAATGGTGCTGCAATCCACCGCTGGCACGCCTTTGCCGATACCGGCGAGTACGCCGTCCTCACCGAGCCAGACGCTGCGCACATGCACAGCGGCGGGCAACATGGTGATCACCAGCTCTGCACCTTCTGCGGCCTCGCGGGCCGAAGCGCTGATGCTGCCGCCCAGTTGCTCCAGCTCGGCCAGAACGGTTTTGTTCAGATCGACCAGGTTCAGCGAGTGGCCAGCCTTGATCAGGTTGCGCGCCATCGGCGCGCCCATGTTGCCGAGACCGATAAAAGCGATTTTCATGTCCGGCTCCTTAACGCAAGTTGATGGTGGTGTTCACACCGTCGTTGACGCTGTCGTCATCGAACCAGCGACTGGTGACAGTCTTGGTCTGAGTGTAGAACTGCACCACTTGCTTGCCATACGGGCCGAGGTCGCCGAGTTTCGAACCGCGGGAACCGGTGAAGCTGAAGAACGGGACCGGCACCGGAATCGGGATATTGATCCCGACCTGGCCGACGTCGATTTCGCTCTGGAATTTACGCGCCGCTGCACCGCTCTG
>Ga0105854_1000197_pt1 | contig 31577 bp, 31 predicted proteins | sample OrgsoiDNA_201058_FD_89679 | JGI IMG/M metagenome (GOLD analysis project Ga0105854, IMG submission 89679) | Permafrost soil microbial communities from the Arctic, to analyse light accelerated degradation of dissolved organic matter (DOM) -... | ecosystem: Environmental > Terrestrial > Soil >... | reverse complement strand
CACGTTTACTGCTGCTCAACCGGCCGCTTTAAAGGGTCGAGTCACACCGATTTGGCAAAATATTTTCCTTGCCTATCCGCACCGTCGAATACCGTGACCTAGACGAGATGTCCACTATGGGTCGAAAACGACCACTCACGAATGACTGCTTATGGCCGAAACCAGACATTCCTAAAGCTAACCAAATCTTCGAAAATCTGAACGCATTGTCCCGACCTCCCTAGCGTAGAATTCCCCAAGCGCCAGCCCAACCCGAGACGGAGCCTCAATGCAAACCCCCACCCAACCCAACCCCCTATGGAAAACCTACCTCCTTTTCCTGGCCCCCATGGTCCTCTCCAACTTCCTCCAATCCATGTCGGGCACGATCAACAGCATCTACATCGGCCAAATGCTCGGCACCCAGGCCTTGGCGGCTGTCTCGGGTATGTTCCCAATCGTCTTCTTCTTCATCGCCCTGGTCATCGGCCTCGGCGCGGGCGCGGGGGTGCTCATTGGCCAAGCCTGGGGCGCTCGCGAGCCGCACATGGTGAAAGCCATTGCCGCCACAACCTTGCTGTTAGGCGCAATGATCGGTCTGGTCGCGGCGGTACTCGGAAGTGTGTTCGCAAGGCCGGCGTTGCAGGGCCTGGGCACACCAGCAGATGTGTTGAACGACGCGGTGTCCTACGCCCACGTGATGATGTGGATCATGCCGTCGCTGCTGGTCTACGTGCTGTTCACCCAGCTCCTGCGCGGGGTAAGCGATACCGTTTCGCCATTGATCGCGCTGGTGGTGTCGACGTGCATCGGTCTGGCGCTGACGCCCGCGTTAATAAAGGGCTGGTTGGGCTTTGCGCCGATGGGCATCCAGAGTGCAGCGTTCGCGGGGTTGGCGGGTAATTTGTCGGCGATGGGCTGGTTGGCGTGGCGGTTGATTCGTAAGGGGCATCCGTTGGCGCCGGATCGGGAGATGTTTGCGGCGATGCGGTTGGACTCGGCGATTCTGGGCAAGGTGTTGCGTATCGGGTTGCCGACGGGGTTGCAGATGGTGGTGTTGTCGGCGTCGGAGTTGGTGATTCTGGCGTTGGTGAATCAGCACGGTTCGCAGGCGACGGCGGCGTATGGGGCGGTGACGCAGATTGTGAATTATGTGCAGTTTCCGGCGTTGTCGATTGCGATTACTGCGTCGATTCTTGGGGCGCAGGCGATTGGGGCGGGGCGGTTGGAGCGGATTACGCCGATTTTGCGCACGGGGATTTTGATTAACGTGTGTTTGACCGGTGGGTTGGTGTTGCTGGGGTATTTGTTGTCGCACTGGTTGTTGGGGTTGTTCCTCACCGAGGACTCCACTCGGGCGATGGCTGAGCATTTGTTGCACATCATGTTGTGGAGTCTGTTGGTGTTTGGCTTCCAGGCGATTATCGGCGGGATCATGCGCGCCAGCGGTACGGTGTTGGTGCCGATGCTGATTTCGATTGTGTGCGTGGTGGGTGTGCAGTTGCCGGTGGCGTATCTGCTGGATGCGCGGTTTGGGTTGCAGGGTGTGTGGATGGCGTTTCCGGTGGCGTATTTGGGGATGCTGGCGTTGCAGACGATTTACTACAAGTTCGTTTGGCAGCATCAGAAGATTGAGCGGTTGGTGTAAGGGGCTGCGATCTTTTGATCTTAACCATGTGCGATCGGCAGAGTTTTCAAGCCATTGGGAGTTTGAATATGCGCCACCAAATACGGCTTTGAACCTGCTCCCAAAGCATGAAGACGAACCGCCCCGGAAAAATTGATCGCCGTCAGCAACGCCTGGACTTTCTCCGGATCAGGATCAAACACATCCAGCGCCACCAGCGAACACCCTTGATCAACCATAGCGCTCGCAGGATGGGGCGTTTACGCCCATTGAATCAGCGTCGGCGCTGATCCGTTCAGCGGCAGGCTTCCGTCGGCGGGAATGGTGATCTGCCAGGACAACGTGCCTCGGGTCATCGGCTCGGCCTCACCGACGATGGCGCGGCAGGCCTCGCTCATGCCGTGGATGTCGTCAGTGCGTGCCACCCACGTCGCCAAACGTGGCGGCGTATCAACCGCCAAGTGGTCCATGCCGAACCAACGCGGCCGGCCCGGGTGTTTGGCGGTCGGGTCGATGGCAATCACTTCCAGGTAAGTCTCCGGGCCCAGGCGCAGTAGCCGGTTGTGGGTGCCCATGCGAGGATGTGCGCCCCCGGGTTGAAGCTCGACGCCCAGCACGCTGGTCACGAAGGCGCAGCCGGTGTCGAGGTCGGGGGCGACGATGGCGAGGTGATCGAGGGTGCTTTTCATGGGTTGGCGCCTTCAATTTAAAACAACAGGGAAGAACCGTTCGATGCCTGGTGCAGTGTTTGTCAGCAGAACCATTTTATTCGGCGACTGCGACCCCGCAGGGGTGGTGTATACGCCGCGATTTTCATATTTTGCCGTTGAAGCCATTTATGCCGCGCTGGACCGCTGGTTGGGGGCGCCCGGTCTTAGGACGCTGATGAGTTTTGATGTGCTGCCGCCGGTGCGCGCGATGTCGGTAGAGATGCTCAGGCCTTTGACCTGGGATGATGAGCTGAGCATCAAGGTCAGTGTGGCAAAGTTAGGCGTTCACTCCTTCACTTTTTTGGTCGAGGGTTATGTTCATGACGAGACGTTAGCGTTTACCGCCAATGTCACGCATGTCTGCATCTCGCCTGACACCAAAGAGGTCGTTGCCATACCGGAGCGACTGAGAGTGCTGCTTTCTTAAGTGGCGATTGGTGTCGTTCGGGGTCGCGACTGGCGATGTAGAAAGGGGCCGGCGTTTACACGTCGGCCCCTTTTTATATCTAGCAACCGTTGATCAATTTGCAAGTACTTCCGGCGACACCACCCAAACGCTGCAAGGCATTTTGTACAGCAGGTGTTCCACGGTGCTGCCCACCAATCGACTCACGCCGTGATGGCCGACCCGGCCCATGACGATCACGTCGACGCTATAGGCATCGGCATAACTGGCCAGGACCTTGGCCGGGTTACCCATGACCATGTGGCGCTGCTCCGGCGGGATGCCGTTGCGCTCTGCCAGTTCGTTGAAGGCCTCGCCCTGGGCTTCGAACAGGGACGTGGCGTTGCCTGAGGAAAAGAACGCCGAGGCATTGTTGAAGCCGAACTCATCGGAGCTGATCGAGGACAGATCGTAGGCGTAGAGCACGTCGACCTGGGCGTTGCACGCTGTTGCCAATTTCACCGCCTCGCGCAGGATCCGGTCGTTGAGGCCTTTGTATTGGCCATCACGATGGAAGGGATCGACCGCCGCGACGATCCTTCGCGGCAAGGCGTGTTGCACATGACTGACAAAATGCAGGGGCACCGGGCATTCGCGCAGCAGGTGAATATCCAGTGGGGTGAACATCAGTCGCGATAGCAGCGATTCGTGCTCCAGTGCCTTGATCAGCAAGGCCATTGGCTGCTCTTTGAGGTGAACCAGGATTTCCTGCAAAGGCCTTTCGACCCAGACCACTTCGGTGGTGACGGTCACGCCGATTTTGCGCAACGGCCGGGCTTGTTCTTCCAGCCACTGGCGATGGCGCTCGACATACCCCAGGCGCATCTGTTCCAGCGCCTGTTCGTTGACCATGCTGGCGGTCGCCAAGCCTTCCAGGTAATCGAAAGCCACAATGTGCAACGCGGCGCCTTCGGCCTTGGCCAGTGCGGCGGCCCGGTCGAACGCGGGGCTGTTTTGCATCAGGGGCGAGGCGACCAGCATGAAACGGGGTTGCTCAGACATGGAAATCTCCCTTGGGTCATCACACAGACGCTGGCCCGACATGGCCGCGAAAGGCTGTTGGCGACATCTGATAGCGATGCTGGCGCGGAATGGCGTTTCAGGCTTGATCTGTATCAAACAGGCGCGTGACGGCAGGGGGCGCCCGACGTGTGGTCGGCTGGGTGCCGCTGATTTTCTGCGCCGATTTGCGCTATTGCTGAGGTTGGCGATGTGGGCCGGCACCTCGCTGTATTGAGGCCCTACACCGTCAGCCTATGCTCAGGCGGAGGGGCCGGTAATCAGGCTGAAACAGCAGGCGTTGCCACCGGTTCTTTTAGCCTGATACATCGCGCTGTCGGCCTGCCCGAGCAGGTCTTCCACACTGGCGCCATTGGCGGGAAGCAGGCTGATACCGACGCTGATGTGCGCGTCTATGCGGTGAGCGTCAATCACAAAGGGTTGATTGATCGCGGCGACCAGTTTGTTGCCCAAGGCCTCCACCTGGTCGGGTTGATCCATACAGGTAATCAGAATCGCGAACTCGTCTCCGCTCAAGCGCGAGACCACGTCAGACCGGCGCACGGACTGGCCCAGGCGTTCGGCCACGGCGATCAGCAGTTTGTCGCCACAGGCGTGCCCCAGCGTGTCGTTGACGGATTTGAAATGGTCCAGGTCGATAAACATCAATGCCAATGATTGCTGGTGTTTGGTGGCGTTGTTGATCGCCTGTTTGAGCAGGCTCAAGAACAGACTGCGGTTAGGCAACCCGGTCAGGGCGTCATGGAACGCCAGCTGCTGCATGGCGGCTCGCTCTTCATCCATGATCCTGAAGTTGTGCAGGATGGCGATGAAATGCGTCACCACGCCATGATGGTCGAGCACCGGGGTGATGACCTGATTGATGGTGCAGCTCCCTCCATCCTTGCGCCGCTCGACCATTTCTCCCTGCCAGGTCAGGCCCGCCAGGATCGTCATCCACAGATCTCGATAGAAGGTTGTACTTTGTCTTCCTGAAGAAAGCAGGTGCGGGGTTTTGCCGACCAGTTCCGGCTTGGAATAGCCGCTCAAGAGGCAGAACGCTTTATTGATCCAGACGATGCAACCCGTCCGCTCTGTGATCAATACCGGATTAGTCGCAGCGTCCAATGCCCTTACCAATACTTGCTGGTCATTTTCGATCATTGCACCCTCCGATACTGCCAGTGACACGGGACACTTTGATTCAGGCTAGGGGAAGGCGCAGGAGATTTGTTGATCAAAATCAACTTTAGCGTGCGCCAAGAAGATCAAAAAGGGACGCCGTACCTGATAAAGATCAAGTCGCCTCAGGCCGGAACGCTCAATCTGGAGGCCTATTCACTGCTTTGAGATGGCCGCGTGCCGAGGTACCCATGTCGCAGACTCAGCGTTTACTGTTAATCGCTCCCCCAGCCATGACCCGCACTCCGGCGTTCGACCGAGCCGCGGCATTGGCGCTCACGATGCAATTGCCGTTGCACATCGTGGCATTCGATTATTTGCAGGCTCTGGTGGTGGCCGGTCTGTTCGCCCCCGAACAAATCAACCTGGCCCGGGAAGGCTATTTGCAAACCCACCGGCAATGGCTCGCGGCGCAAGCCGGGTTGATAAGCCGACACGGGGTTGAGGTCACCAGCGAGGTGGTGTGGGTGCAGCATCCTTATGAAGAGATCCTGCATTTCGTCAACGAGATGTCGCTGGCGCTGATCATCAAGGACGCTCAGGAAGAATTCGCGTTGAAACGGGTGTTTTTTACGCCGCTGGACTGGCAGTTGCTGCGCGATTGTCCGGTGCCGGTGCATTTGGTGACGAATGCCGTTAACCCTCGGCCGCGCCATGTGTTGGCGATTGTCGATGTGCTGCGCAGCGAAGAGCAGGACACGGTCTTCAACGATCAGATTGTCGACGCTGCGGTGAAACTGGCCGAAGAATGTGTTGCCACGCTCGAACTGGTGCATGTGTATGACTGGACGGCGGTGTATGCCCAGGACATGGGCATTGGCGCATTGCCGCTGGCCACCGGGATTTATGAAGCGTTAGGTGTTGTGCAACGCGAGACGTTTGCCGCGCTGGCCGAACGGCATGGCGTACCGCCGGATCGTCGCCACTTTATCGAGGGCACGCCGCTGTTGGGTATCTGTGATTTTGCGACTGAGCACCGGATTGACGTGATTGTCATGGGGACCGTACAACACAGCGGGTTGAACAAACTGCTGGGGACCACGGCCGAGCAGCTCTTGCATCGGGCGCCGTGCAGTGTGCTGGCGATCAAACCGGGCCAGACACTGCAATCCTGAATAGAAGGTGCATCACCCCGCGACGAACCGTTGGCCGGTACGTCGCGGGGTTACTCTTTACAGGTCAAGCCGATGGATGACCTGACAGCTGTCATCGGGATCGTTGTGCGTTTCAAAACCCAAGGCTTTGGCCAGGTCGCGCATTCGGGTATTGCTGGAGGCGTCCACCGAATACATCTGGCGAAAACCGTTGTGGCGAGCAGATTTGATCAGATGCTCCATCAGCGCGGTCCCCAGCCCCAGATGCGTCCATTCATCGGCGACGGTCACGGCGCTTTCACATTCATGTTCACCGGTGGCGGCGTAGCGGCTGATGCCGATCTCGATCAGTTGACCGTTTTCGTGGACCAGCGCGATGTAAGCCGTGCGCTGTTTGTTATCGGTGTCCATCAATTGGTTGAGCATGGCGGCGCCGGGTTCGTTGACCTGCGCGAGAAAACGCATGTGCCGGGACTCGGGAGACAGGCGCTTGATGAAGGCGTATTCACGGTCGCGGTCTTTTTCCTCCAGGGGCCGAATCAACACATGGCGGCCGTCCTTGAGCGCTTCGATCCAGTATTTACCCGTGACGGCGGCATAGGCGGCGGCGGCCCGATCATTGTGGTCTTTGACGGTGAGCATGGGGTGATCCTCCATCCGGTTTGAAAGGTTGGCGCGTGGTGATGAACCACTCGGCTCATTTCTTTCTACGCCGTTGGCGGCGCTTCAACCTGATCTGGATCAGACGGCGCGCATGACGATTGTCTGGGCATGGGGTGTTAGCGCAGGGGGCGATGACAGCCCACGACCAGTTGCTTGAGGCCTTCCATGTCCTGGATGTTGACGTTACGGCCCGCGATCTCGACCAGCCCCCGGTCCCGCAGATGTGCAATGCCCCGGCAGATGGTTTCCAGGCGCAGCCCCAGGTAGGAGCCGATTTCCTCGCGGCGCATTTTCAGCACGAAGTCCTTGGATGAGTAACCGCGCATATTCAAACGCTGCGACAGGTTCAACAAAAAGGCTGCCAGGCGCTCATCGGAGTTCATGTTGCCCAGCATCATCAGCATGTCGTGATCGCGGACGATTTCCCGGCTCAGTATTTTGTTCAGGTTGTGCTGCAGTGATGGCAACTCCTGAGCGAGTTTCTCCAGATGCGCAAAGTGGATCGGGCAGACTTCGCTATCCTCCAGGGCAAAGGCATTGCAGGCATGCAGATCGGTACTGATAGCGTCCAGGCCGAGTATTTCGCCGGGCATCTGGAACCCGGTCACCTGCTCGCGACCATCGACCGAGAGCACGCAGGTCTTGAATGAGCCGATACGCACCGCGTACAGCGAGCGCAACGGATCGCCGGCGCGGTACAAGGCTGTGCCTTTTTTCACCTTGAAACGTTGCACGATCAGCGTGTCCAGACGCTCGACCTCCGGGCCGGTAAGGCCAATTGGAAGGCACAACTCCAAAACACTGCAGGTGGAACACGCGGCCTTGAGGTAGTGAATTTGAAGTGGTCGGGTTTCCGGCATGAGAAATGACGCCCGTTGGAAGTGTACCAAGCATAGGTGGCAGGCCATTGCCTGCGCATTTCATTCGGGCATTTGCCGGAGTAATAGACGAACGGGGAAAGGGGGTTATTTGTGCTTCCAGTATTTCTGCATTTCAAGAAACAGAAAGGAGGCCGTCCAACTGATCAGTACCAGACCGGTCAGGGCCTGCAAACCGGTCAGGTATTTGAGTTTGCCCACGGGTGAAATATCGCCGAAACCGATGGTTGTGTACGTGGTGAAGGAAAAGTACACGCAGTCCATGAATGAGCCATCGAAGCTGCCAATCAGGGTTCCCCATTCGCCGGAGCGCGCCATCAGGTAATAGACCAGCGCAAAGCACCAGACTTCTGTCGCGTGGGCCAGCAGGGCACCGAAGACGCCGACGACTATCCTGAAGCGACTCCAAAGCCTGAGCCGGGGCAGCCAGTCGTTCAGGCGCGACAGGCATTCGTAATGGATCACGACGACGATGATGACCACCAGCGTATTGATCAGCGTGACTGCCAGCATGGCCAACCTCCAGTGAAAGGGGGCGAGTGCCAGTCCGCGCCAAGGGGGCGAACAGGCAGCCCATTTAACCTCCGGGGAGATCGCAGGTTCCCCGGATGAACGGCTCAAGCCAGTCAGTATTTATCTACGCCTGAGCGACGCAAAAGCATTGAGTTATATCAACAATGCCGCTGTGAACCTGCGGCCGTTCGTGCGGCGACCGAAAGCCCTCATTTGTTGACAAAGATCAGAGCCCTCAATGGATATCGCCAGATACTGGAACTCGGACAGGACGCCGGGCTTGCATCCGGGCAGGTAAAGCGGTCCCAGGACGAGGTATGTGATGGTCAAACTCAAACGTATCCTATTGATTGCTCCCACCGAAATGACCCGTACTCCGGCGTTTGATCGAGCGCTGGCCCTGGCCAAAGCAACCGGTGCGTTGCTGCACATTGTGGCCTTCGATTATGTCCAGGCGTTGGCGGTGGCCGGCCTGTTTGACCACGACGCCATGGCCCAGGCACGGGAGGGCTATTTGCAGGTGCATTGGCACTGGCTGGAGCAGCAAGCCCGATTTCAACGGTGCGCGGGGTTGCAGGTGACTACGGAGGTGGTCTGGGCCAAATCAAGCCCGGCGCACGTGCTGGCGTATGTGAATGACTGGCGACCCGACCTGGTAATCAAGGACTCCCACCATGTACCGGCCCTCGACCGTGCTTTCCACCGCCCGCTGGACTGGCTGCTGCTGCGCGACTGTCCGTCTACCTTGCATCTGGTCACCGATACCAAAAATCCAAAGCCGTTGAAGATTCTCGCCGCCATCGATCTGTCCCATCTGGAGGAACTGACCCAAGGGCTCAATGACCGGATTCTCAACCTGGCTTCGACGTTGGCGACCTTATGTGGCTCGGCCTTACACGTGCTGAACGTTAGCAACTGGTCGGTAGTGGGCGAAGCGGCGATGAGTGTGCCGACACTGAGCCTGAATGCGAGTTTGAGAGACGCGGTCAACGATGCCCAGGAAGAGGCTTTTGATGTGCTTGCCGAACGCTATGGCATCGAGAAAAAGCGCCGACACTTACTGACCGGGATTCCCCACAAGGTGATCGGACATTTCGCCCAACAGCATGCCTTCGACATGGTGGTGCTGGGCGCGCACGCTCAACATGGGATCGACCGGTTCATCGGCACCACCGCCGAGAGCGTGTTGAACCGCGCGCCGTGCGGTTTGATGATCGTCAAGCCATTGCCCTGACTCGACTGAAAAGATAATACGAAGCTGCGGAGGGATGCTGTTTGTTTTTCGCCAGGCTCTACCTCGGGTTGGCTCGCTGATTCGCCTGGGTAAGCCGCTCAGTATTGAAGTCGAGCGGCAGCCCCCCGCGACCGCCTATCCCCTTGTTCGCTTGTCTATCTGTTTTCTGATGTGGATCAGGTTCCCCGCCAGACCAACTCCTATTTTGAATTGCGCATTGTAAATGGCCTACCGCTAGCTAGGCTCCAGCCAGGGGATGCCACTGGCCGGCCTCTTTTCAGGGGAATTGAAATGTACGTAAAGGACAACGAAGAGTGTGGGGCGAAGGCGGTGGCTGGGTCATTTCATTTTTGGCCGTTTGGGCGAACGGGGATACTGCTGTGGTTGTTGTTTCTGGTGTTCTGTCAGTCGGCCCAGGCGTTGCCTTCCTTCGCACGTCAAACAGGGCAAAGCTGTGTTGCCTGTCATGCGGGTGGGCAGTTTCCTGAACTGACCCCTTATGGGCGCCTTTTCAAGTTGACGGGGTATACGAACGGCGTACAAACCAATCCCCTGGCCGCCATGATCGTCGGCGACTACACCGGCACGCGTAACAACAGCGACGGTGCGGGCGGCTCGATTTCACCCAAAGACAAGCAAATGCTCATTGATTACTCAAGCGTGTTTTTGGGCGGGAAGATCACTGATGTCATCGGTGGCTTTGCCCAATTCACTTACAGTTCTTATGACCACCAGGATGCCTCGGGAAACTGGGTAAGCCATCTGGGTTCGGACAACTTTGATCTGCGTTATGCCGACCGCAAGGTTGATACCTCACGTGATGTCATCTGGGGTGTCACGTTGAACAACAACCCCACGGTTCAGGATGTCTGGAACAGCACGCCTGCCTGGGGCTACCCCTATGTCAGTTCAACGTTGGGCGCATTTGGCGGCGCCCCTGCCTCGACACTGATTGAAGGCGGATTGGCACAACAGGTGGCGGGGATCGGTGCCTATGTTTATTTGAACAAATCGCTCTATTTGGAGCTGACCTCCTACCAGACAGCCAAAGACACGTGGTCGTTTCTAAGTCTGGGCAACAAGAAGGGCGACACCTACCATCCGTTGACTTACATGGATGGCTCAAGCCCTTACGCACGGCTGGCTTATACCTATGAGTGGGGCGCCCAAAACGTGATGGTGGGGGCCTTTGCAATGAATGCCAAAATCCTTCCCATGGATGACTCCAACAATCCGGTCTACGGCCAGGGCAGCACCGAGTACCGGGACACAGGCTTTGATGCCCAGTACCAGTACCTTCTTGATCCACATGCGTTCACTGCACAGATACGCTATGTGAAAGAAGAGATCAGAGACCACACCCAGACACTCTACGACGGCCCCGCGTCCCTGCGATCATTCAAAGTGAAAGGCAGTTATGTGTACCTTGCCAAGTATGGTGCGAGCCTGGCCTATAGCAATGTCAATGGCAGCTCGGATGCAACGGCGTATGCGGACAGTGCCAACTTTTCACCCGATACGCAGATGTGGACGCCCGAAGTTTTCTGGTTGCCGATGCAGAACCTGAGGGTCGGACTGCAATACAACTATTTCACCCGCTATCTGGGCGCATCCAACAACTATGACGGCAACGGCCGTAATGCCAGCGACAACGACACCACTTATCTTTATATGTGGTACGCGTTTTGATCAGTTGAACGCAGGGGCGTAGACCATGGACGCAATGGACATGAAGAGTACTTTCAAACCGTCACATCTTATTCTTGCCCTCTGCGTAACCGCGTTCATGGGCTGTACGAGTACGAACGAAGAAACATCGCCCATGGCGGGTATCGCCATGGCGGATAAAGTTTGTTCCATGTGCCATGGGCTGACAGGGGAGTCCATCTCACCGATGTTTCCCAAGTTGGCCGGTCAGCAAAAAGACTACCTGAAGTTGCAACTGACTGACTTCAAGGGCCATCAGCGCAGCGACAAGGCCGGGACTCAGTACATGTGGGGCTTCACCCATTTGACCGAGACCCAGATCGCCGAATTGGCAGATTATTTTTCAAGCCAGAGCCCCATGAAGGCTGACGCCGATACGCCTGATGCGCGCGGTGAACTGATTTTTCGCACGGGGTTGCCGGAATCGGGCGTCGTTCCGTGCAGTTCCTGCCACGGTGCGGATGGCCAGGGCAATGGGCAGTTTCCGCGCCTGGCGGGTCAACATGCCTACTACATGATTCGCCAGATCAAGGTTTTCCAGGAGACCGAGCAGCGCCCCCGTGGCGCGATCATGAAGCAGGTCACTCATTCACTGTCTGATGCCGACGCTGAATCTGTTGCTCATTACATTGCGACACTGGGGGCAAAAAAATAATGGCTGTTGCGGCACCTGTGACGTGTCTGAGGAGACGTTGTGTGACCTGAAAGTGCACGTAATTGAGCCCCTCGCGTTACCCGTGCGGCGGAGCGGGCCAAAGTCGTTCGCGCCACGGTCATCGGTTTCGTCATCACACCGTTGCTGCTGATTGCGGTGTCTTTGCGGAAAAGACCTTCGCCCTTTGTGTTTTTGGAGCATGGCCGCGATCTAAACCACCGCCCCGAACAGCGATCCCACCAGCGCCGTGATGCCCATGGCCAACACGCCCCACAGCGTCACGCGCCAGGCGCCGGTCAAGATGTTGGCCCCCCCGGCCCTGGCCGCGACGGCCCCCAGGCTGGCGAGAAAGACCAATGACATAGCGCAAATCCACGGCACAACGCTGTGCGCCGGGGCGATGAAAATCACCGCCAGCGGCAAGGCGGCGCCGACCACGAAACTGGCGGCCGAGGCGAGGGCGGCCTGCAGCGGTTTGGCCGTGAGTACTGCGCTGATGCCCAGTTCGTCCCGGGCGTGAGAACCCAGGGCGTCATGGGCCATCAATTGGTCGGCCACCTGATGCGCCAGTTCGGCTGATACGCCGCGATGCATGTAAATATTGGCCAGCTCAATGTGTTCCGCTTTCGGGTTGCTGGCCAGTTCGGCCCGTTCCCGGGACAGGTCTGCCCGTTCGGTATCCGCCTGAGAGTGCACGGAGACGTATTCACCCGCCGCCATGGACATGGCGCCCGCCACCAGCCCGGCCATACCGGTCACCAGCAACGTTGAGTGAGTGGCGTTGGCCGCGGCGACGCCGATCAACAGGCTGGCAGTGGAGACGATCCCGTCGTTGGCCCCCAGGACGGCGGCGCGCAGCCAGCCGATACGATCGCTGCGATGAGACTCGGTGTGCCTGTGCATGAATTTCATTGTTTAGCGGGACTCACTGTCATGGGGCGGTTCATATCGGACGGGTTTCAATTTGCGCCTGCAACTGGCCGCCGACAATGGATATTTCCTTGAACTGTTCACCGTCGCGCAGCACGAACAACGCGTCCATCCCACGCTCCTGAGCCAAGCGTGGGCCTTCGATTTCACCCAGCACCATCAGCGCCGTGGCCCAGGCGTCGGCGAGCATGCACGAAGCCGTCACCACGGTGACAGCCGCGAGCGGGTTGCACAGCGGCGCACCCGTTACAGGGTTCATGGTGTGGGCGTAGGACTGCCCACTTACATCCACCCAATGTCGGTAGTCCCCGGATGTGGCGATGGCGGCGTCGCCAAGCTCCATTACCCCCATCACTTCACGTACGCCACGGTGGGGTTTTTCAATGGCCACGACCCAGGGTTGAGCACCAGCCTTGACGCCTCTGGCGCGCATCTCGCCGTCGATGCCGACCAGATAACGAGTGATACCAAAACCTTCCAGGCAACGGGCCAGTTCATCGACACCGAAACCCTTGGCGATGCCATTCAAATCGAGGTTCAGCGGCGCACGTTTACGCACTTGATTGCGTTGCGGGTCAACCACCAGGGCGGCGCAGGCGGACAGTCGCGCTCGCGGCGGCGCCGTCCCGAGGGTTTGCTCTGTGATGGATTGTTCGCCGGGACCGAAGCCCCAGGCGTCCACCAGATCACCGACAGCGATGTCGAAGGCGCCGGCGGATTGCTGACTGACCCGCAGCGCGGCAGACAGCACCGTGGTCAGCTCCTTGGGTACCGACAGCCATTCCTGCTCGGGGGCGGCGTTGAGGCGGTTGAGGTCGGAATCGGGTCTCCAGGTGGACATTTGCTGGTCCACCCGGCCCACGGCGCGTGCCAGGGCCTGGCCGATCTCGTCGGTATCGATTCCGGCCGCCGCATAGAACAGGGCGGTGTAGCGCGTGCCCATGGTCTCGCCGTTCAGGCTGTAGCGTTGCACCTCAGTAGACATCTTCACGGTAGCGTCCTTGTGCCTTGAGGGTCAGCACACTCAGGTTGAGCGGTGCCAACACTTCATCCAGGGCCAGCATCACGCCTTTTGCCATTTCGCGACTGCCACACACCAACACCTGAGCGCCTTTTTCAATCAACCGGCGCAAAGCCAGGGCATCGCTGATCAGCCGGTCTTGCACGTAACTGCGGTCTTGAACCTGGGAAAAAGCGGCGCGCAATTCAGTTAGGCGTCGGTCTGCCAGATAACGGTTGAGCTCCGGTTCGTAGAGAAAGTCCGAGGCCGGGTTGCGTCCGCCCCAATACAAGTGCATCGGGTGTCGGGCCTTGTTGTTGCGGATAAAACCGGCCAGGGGACCAATGCCGGTGCCAGCGCCGATCAGGATCACCGGGTGCGCACCCGACGCTGGACGGAATTGCGGGTTGGGCTGGATGAACGCTTCAATCGACGCGCCGATCTCTAGGCCATGCAGGTACTCCGAACACAGGCCGCCTTCGTGTTTGCGCACGCAGATTTCCAGCACGCCGTCTTCTGAGCGGCTGGCCAGCGAGTAAAAACGCGGGACCGGGTTATCCGGAGGAAAAATCCCGACCAGGTCACCGGCCTGAAAGCTCGGCAGCTCGCCCGGTGCCTTGAAGCGCAGGACGTGGGTCGGAGCATTCACTTCTTCGCCGTAGACGATGCATTCGGTCAACTCCAGTTGATGGGTGCACGGTTGCTCCGGTGTGTGGACCAGGGTCAAGTCATGCCCCAGTGCTTCGGTCAACGCGTGGCCCCAGCGCGAAAATTCCTGGGAGGACTGGCGGTTGACGGTTTCCAGCCCCAGCAATGGCGAGCCACCGGCCTGCACCATCGCGTCCTGCACTTGATGGGCGTACTGACAGAACTGCTGAAACTGTCGATCCCCCAAACCCAGTACCGCGAAGGGCAGGCCGGGTTTGACGCCGACCTGGTTCAGCCGTGTCAGGAACTGCGAGGCCGAAGCCGGGGCATCACCATCACCGTGGGTCGCGGTAAGGATGAACAGCCGCTGGGCATGGCGGTAATTGCCTTTCCATTCATTCATCGCCGCGCTGTGCACCCGGTGCCCAGCCTGGTGCAAGGCATCATGCAAGGTTTTGGCAAAACCCCAGGTGCTGTTGTTTTCACTGCCCACCAGAATCACGCTGTCGGCGGAGTGGGCGGGACTGTTGTGGCGGATGGTCGGGCCGGCCTTGCGGCGGCGCCACCAGAGCAGGATGCCGGTCACGCTCATCAACGGCACGCAGAGGGCGCAAAGGCCAAGCGGCAGGCCCAGCCACCAGAGGCCTTCACCGGTGTGCAACTGGTAAATCAGTTCGTAAACGTTGTGCATCGAGTCGTGAGCTTGCCAGGACAACAAGGCGCCGCTGGCCGGGTCCACGTAGCCGTCGCCCTGAGCCGTGCGCAGGGCGAACACGTCTTGCGGGTTGCCGGGGCTTGGGTAGACCAGTTCGCGCAGGTCATTCAGGTCGGTGGCCTGCAAGGCTTGCAGGTTCGCCACCGGCAACGCCGGGCCAGCGCTGATGTGGGTGGGGAAGGCCGGTTCACTCTGACTGCCATCGGCGATCAAGCCGAAGGTGGTGGCGGACATGTAGAGCCCGCTCAAGGCTGACAGCAGCAGCCCAAGCACGGCCAGGCGCCCGACTTCGGCGTGCCAGCGCTGGCTGAACGTGCCGCGCAGTGGCCGCAGCAGATTGCGCCAGCCGCCCAGGCGCCGGGCCAGCAGCAATGCGCCGGACACCGACAGTATCAACATGAACAGCGCGCCAGCGCCCGACACCCCGTGGCCCGGAGTGCCCATGAACAGCGAGCGGTGCAGGTCTTTCATCCAGCGTGTGAAGGCGGACGGCTCGTAGGGCGCGAGGCCCTGGCCGGTCGCCGGGTCGACCTTTTCGGTACCGGACTGACCGTTCTGGTTGTAGTAGACGATGACCGTCCCGGACGCTGTGCGCTGGATTTGCTCCACGCCCGGAAAGTGACTGGCGACACGTCCGGCCAACTGGCCGACGTTGAGCTGCCCGGCAGCGGTGGACGTGCTGTGCAGGCGTTCCAGCGCTGGGTCAACGGACAATACCGCGCCACTGATGGCCAATATCATGACCAACAGGGCGGCGATCAGGCCGGGCAGTGAATGGAACTGGCGAAGCATGTTCAGCCTCCAGAAATCGCGGGTGCTACAGGTCGTAAGTGAACGAGTCGACGTAAGTGCTGCCGGTCGCCGGTTTGCCCGAACCCTTGGAGGTCAGTGGCACGCTGACATCGGCGCGGGCTTCACGCTTGTTTTCCACGGCGCTGTCGATATGGATCTGATACCCGGCGTCGATCAAGGTGTCTGCCAGTTCAACGCTGACTTTGAGCGTGCGTCCGCTGCCGACACTGGCGCCGCTGACCCCGTCAAACTCGCTCGGATTCATGCCGCTGCCACGGGCCCAGTCGGTCAAGTGCCGGTAGTACTTGGCCTTCTTGCCAGCCACCCAAAGGGTCTTCTGGTATTGGCCATTGGCGTCGGTGACGTAAATCGCCAGGTACGCATCGTTACCGCCGTAGTCCTTGAGCTGGGTGGTCAGGGTCACTTCACGGGCCTGGGCCAGCCCCGGCAGGGCAACGGCACCGGCGAGGCAGGTTGCAGCGATGATTTTTTTCATGAGGATGTCCTGTTTGAACGTTGTGGCGAGAGCCTGGACCTGCTGGCTGACAGCAACCTGAAAGCCTGGAAAAATCATTCTGAGTCCGGGCTGGCGAGGTAGTCGCTGGCATCACCGTCGTCGCCGAAATCGACTTGCAACGTGCGCAGGCGCAGGGACGTCGGTGCGTAACGAGCTTCGATGGCGTTGCCCTTGCGGTCAGCGCCCTTGAGCTTGTAGCAACCGTTATCGACCTTGATGCGCTGCACGCTCCAGCCGTATTGCTGTTCTACTTGCTGACGCAAGGTTTCACGCGGTTGCCAGTCGTTGACCGGGTCTTTGCAGTCGTCATCGGCCAAGGCGTAGCCGCTGAGCAGCACACTCAACAGGGCAGAACTGGCAATAAATGCTGATTTCATGATCTGTCTCCTGCCGGATCGGCATCTGAGGCATACCCTAAGGTGCATTCCTGACAACCAGCTGAATCTTCAGATTCACGTCAGGTAAGGCGGTTAAGGTGCTGCACGACAACCATCACAGGAGGTGCCAGATGCGGGTTTTATTGGTCGAGGATGCACCTGGGCTGGGGGAGGCTGTGCGCGAGCAGATCGCCGATGACGGCCACGCCGTCGACTGGGTGCAGCGCCTGGATCATGCGCGCAACAGCGTGCGTACCACGCCTTACGACCTGATCCTGCTGGACCTGATGCTGCCGGACGGTCGCGGCCTGGACTTTTTGCGTCAGCAGCGCTCAGCCGGGGACGTGACCCCGGTGATTATCCTGACCGCCCAGGACCAGATATCCGATCGTATCGCCGGCCTCAATGCCGGGGCCGACGACTACCTGATCAAACCGTTCGACCTGTTCGAGCTTTCGGCCCGTGTAGCCGCCGTGGCCCGACGTTACAGCGGTAATCCCAATCCACAGATCAAGCTCGGTGATTTGCAGGTCGATATGAGCGCCCGCACGGTGCAGCGCGGCGGCGCGACCGTGGATCTGACGGCTCGGGAATGGGCGCTGTTCGAAGCCTTTGTCCAGCGCCCCAGCGCGTTGTTGTCGAAGTCGCAGCTCGAAGAACGCTTGTATGCCTTTGGCGCCGAAATCGAGAGCAACACCATCGAGGTCTATATCAGTCGCCTGCGTAAAAAACTCGGGCGCGACCTGATTGAAACCGTGCGCGGCATGGGTTACCGGTTGATGTCCGTATGAAGTCGTCGTCAAGCCTGCAAAAACGTCTCGGCCTCGGTTTGACGCTGGGTATGACCTTGCTCTGGCTGGGGGCAACCGTCGGTGCCTGGCTGGTGGTGCAACATGAGTTGAACGAGGCGTTCGACAGCGCCCTGGAAGAAACCGCGCAACGCATCCTGCCCCTGGCCGTGCTGGAAATCAGCAACCGTGAAGAACCCCGAGAAGCACAACACATCGCCACCCTGAAGGTGCGTCAGGAATACCTGACGTACCTTGTGCGCGATGCACAGGGCAAGATTCTGATGCAGTCCCACGACGCCAACCCGAAGATCTTCAATAAACAACCGGGTGAAGGGTTTTCCACCACTGAAAAATACCGTCTGTATGGCGCGAGTGCGCTGCGTGGGACGCTATTCATCGAAATCGCCGAACCTCTGGATCATCGCCGTGAAGCCGCGCGGGAAGCCTTGTTTGCCTTGTTGTTGCCATTGTTGGCGCTGATTCCCATCAGCCTGTTGGGCACCTGGCTGTTTGTACGCATCAGCCTGCGCAGCGTGTTGGCCTATCGTCGTGCCGTGGAAGCGCGTGGCGTGGGTGATCTGTCGCCGATCAAAGTGGCACGGCTGCCGGCGGAAATCGACCCGTTGGCCGATGCGGTCAACCATTTGCTGGAGCGTTTGCGTAAGGCTTTGGAGGCCGAACGCAGCTTCACTGCCAACAGCGCCCATGAACTGCGTACGCCTTTGGCTGCGACATTGGCGCAGATCCAGCGCCTGCGCCACGAAGCGCCGGAAGGCCCGTTGCGCGTGCGTGCGGCGAAGATCGAAAACTCGTTACGGGAGTTGGCGCGGCTCTCGGAAAAACTCATGCAATTGGCCAAGGCCGAGGGCGGCGGGCTGTTGTCCGAAGCGCCCCAAGACCTCATTCCGTTGCTGGCCCATGGGGTTGATGAGTGGAACCACAGCAGCGGGCAGCGCATCGCGTTGCAGTTGCCCGGCGGGGCCAGTGTTTACTCGGCTATTGATCCGGACGCTTTCGGCATCCTGTTGCGTAATCTGATCGAGAATGCGCTGAAGTACGGCGCAGCCGATCAACCGGTCGAGGTCAGCCTCAGCGATCAGGCATTGCTGCGAGTGCTCAACGGCGGTCCGGCGGTGCCAGAGCCAGTATTGCGGCGCCTGACCGAGCGCTTTGTGCGGGGCAATAGTGAAACGAGCGGTTCAGGCTTGGGGTTGGCCATTGCCAAAACCATTGTCCAGGGCGTCGGCGCCAGCATGACCCTGGCCTCACCAGCGATGGGCCGGGAGCAGGGGTTTGAGGTATGCGTCCAGTTTCAACTCGCACTCAATGGAGAGACCGACAGGGTCGATGACTAGACTTTCTCTGCAGGAATGCTATGACTTATGCACGGGCGTTCCTCAAGGCCATCCGAGCGGAGCACTCCATGCGTGTTCGATTTCCTCATTTCATCGCGCTGTTGGCGGTCGTCGCACTCGGCAGCTTGCCCTGTGCCCAAGCCGTCGAATACAACCAGGTCAACGCCGCCGCCAGCCAGATCAGTTTCACCTTCAGCCAGTTTGGCTCGCGGGTCTACGGGACGTTCGGCCAGTTCGAAGGCACCCTCGATTTTGATACGCAAAACCCCGCAACCGCCCACGCCGTGCTCAACATCCAGCTTGCGAGCATCGACGCCGGCAGCAGCGACGCCAACACCGAACTGAAAAAAACGGCCTGGTTCGACACGGAGCACTACCCGCTGGGCACCTTCAAATCGACCAGCGTCAAAGCCCTCGGCGGCGACCGTTATCTGTTCATCGGCGACCTCACGCTCAAAACCATTACCCGCAAGGTCGAGGTTCAAGTCCAGTTGAAACCGGAGAGTGGCATCGGTGTGTTCGTCGGCGAGTTCGCGCTCAACCGTGACGACTTCAAGGTCGGCGAGGGCGAGTGGGCGGACGGGGTTGTCTCCAAAGACATCAACATCCGGTTTCGGATGGTCGCGCCGCAGCAGTAATCTGACGAAAGCAGTATGTGAGATCCACCTCAATCCCTGTGGGAGCGAGCTTGCTCGCGATGACTCAGGCACATTCAGGCACCGGGCTGTCTGTCAGACCGCTTTCGCGAGCAGGCTCACTCCCACATTGGCTCTCTGGCAGACGCAGTATTTGAGTTCAACCGTCATCCCCTGTGTCCCGCTGACGGGAGGGCATTCCCCGCAAACCGTCCTTTTGTATCCTGGCAGCTATATATCAAGGTGCCGGTACCGTATCGCCGTCAGCTGCTAAGCTACGCCGGTGAAACGCCCGAGTTGAACGCGATGCTCTGCAAGGAGGCAGGCTGATGGTGATCAAACGTATTGCCGGTTTAAGTGCGCACGCGGTTCCCGAACCTTTCGTTCGAGAAGAAGTGGAGCGAGTGCTGGCGCAGCTTCTGGCCAGTCCATTGTTCGCCAAATCCCGGCGGATGGGCAGCCTGTTGGGCTTTTTGGTCGAACACGACCTTCAGTTCTCGAACATTCCCCTCACTGAGCACGCCATTGGCATCGCGGTGTTTCGCCGTGATCCGGCGGTCTACTGCACCGGTGACGACCCAGTGGTGCGGGTGCAGGTCGGCCGATTGCGGCGCAAGCTCGTCAGTTATTACACCACGCTTGGCCAGCACGACCCGGTGCGCCTGAGCGTGCCGGCCGGTTCTTATCGGCTGGTCTACGAGCGACGTTCGCCCAAGGTGGCCGGCGCCCACCATCCGGTTCTGCAGCTTCAGCCGTTCACCTGCATCACCCACGACGGCGGCGACTTTACCCAGGGCTTGTGCGAAGAATTGAGCTGCAGGCTGTTCCAGTCGTTCGAACAAACCCAGACCCATGCCAACCATGTATTGATGAATATGCCTCGAAGCAGCCTCAAGGCAGCGGTTCCGGCACGTGCGGGGCGGGGCAGTTATTTGCTGGAGGGTAGCGTGCGGGTCGAGCCGGCGCGTGTGCGGGCGTCGGTACGCCTGATCGACGTGGCCCAGGGACGGATTCGCTGGTCCGGGCAGTTTGATCGCAAGCAACCATACGGCATCGCAACTCAGGAGGATCTGGCAGAGTCTATCTGTCGGTCGCTGACGGGCTATTTCGCCCAGGGCTGTGACGATTGATGAGCAAGAGGGACAACCGCAAAGCTGTCCCTCTTTGTGTGGCAGTTAAGGCGTTGTCCAGCTACCACCCGAGTAGAGGCGGACCGCATCGTTACTGTCAGTCAGGTTGATTTCGATTGATTGCGAGCGCGAGGTACTGAACATCGTGCTGGTTTGCACGTTCTGTTCGAACCACACGAGGATCGTCTCTACGGGCGTCAGTACAGTCGAGCCGGTGACCACCTGTTGCGAGGCTACGTAGATCGGCGTGGAGACCTGTCTGCCATCAATGCCAGTGGACAGTTGGCTGACCCCTGGGTGAATCGGACCATAGTTGTTCAACAGCGTGATGGAGATCTCAGGGCCGCCGCTTGACGCTGGGCCCAGCAAGCCAGACGTGTCGAGTGTTGCCTGTTGCCCCAGGCCGATGTTGACGAGATTGGTCGAAACATCAACCTGCACGTTGGCCTGGAATACATTGGAGCCGAACAACTGGTACTGAGGCGTCCAGCTGAACGTGTTGTTGCTCAGGTAGTTGGAGTAGGACTGCCAGACCACATTGTAGTCTTCGTTACCCACCTTCTTGGCGAAGCACAGCTTATAGTTGGACTGCTTGAGTTGTGTCAGGTCCGCCGAGGCGATCTGGATCTTGACCGACTTTTGGGTAGCCGCCAGGGAAGACGTCAGCACCTTGCTGTAGTCGGTCGTTTTCAGGGCCGTCGGTGCGGCGAGGAGCGACTTGACAGCCTTTTGAAGGTCGTCGTGCAGTGCTTGTTTGATGCTTGCTGCGCTTGACTTACTCATGGTGTCCCTCTGTTCTGTCTTGGTTGTGTTTAGGCAATCAATGGGCAGCGGGCGTCGAAGCAGACAAACGATCAGGCAGCACCCGTGACAGGTCTTCCATGCCTCCGCTGGCCGGAGGCGGGCGTTGCCGATGATGTGTCACAACCCTGTAAGCACATTGACGGCTTCACATTAGACTCGACGGGCAGAGTGGCGAAGTATCTTGGCGTTACATTCGCAAGGGGCGTTGATGCGCTGACGGTCAGCCAAGTAACAGGCTGAGTAACGAGGTTGTATCAAAGCACTGCGGGTTTTGCTGTAAACCGGGTGATACGATTCTGGCGTTTGAGTTTGTCCGTCGAGCAGGAACGCATTGTCATGAAGCCGAGTTTCGAGAAAATCCCCACGCCAACCGATGCCTCGTGGTCGATGCTCAACCGTCGGCTGGCCGATGACATTCCGTTCGAATGGCACCACCACCCTGAATATGAATTGACCCTGACCCTCAACAGCCGTGGCCATCGCTATGTGAGCAGCGACGTGCGGCTTTACGATGACGGCGACCTGGTGCTGCTGGGGCCGAATGTGCCGCACAGTTGGTGTTCCGCTGAACTCATTGACCCGGAGCAGCCCCACGTTGCGCTGGTCATCTGGTTTTCCCAAGCCTGGGCTCAATCACTCGTAGCGCTGTTTCCGGAGTTGGGTTCATTGCAGGCGCTACTGGCCGCCGCGCAGTGTGCGTTGCACTTCAGTGAGCCGGCCTCAAAAGAACTTCGCCCCATCATCGAGGCGATGGTGGATCAGCAAGGGCCGGAGCGATTGGTGTCGCTGCTGCAAGTGCTGACCCGACTGACCCGTGACACCGATGCCCAGAGAATTCTCCCCGATAAACCGACCGACGCCGCCGTCGTGCCGGGCGAAGACGTGCGCCTGCAACGGGTGCTCGAGCATATCCACGCTCACTACGTCGAGCCCCTGGCCATCCCCGAATTGGCGGACATCGCCTGCATCAGCGTTTCGGCGTTTCATCGCATGTTCCGCCGTCATACCCATTGCACGGCGCTGGACTACATCGCCCGGTTACGTATTGGCCGGGCGTGTGCGCTGTTGCTGCAAGGCAATAACCCCGTTGCGCTGATTGCCGAAACGGTAGGTTATGTGTCGCTGGCGCTGTTCAACCGACAATTCAAGGCACAGAAGGGCATCGCCCCCAGCAATTTCCGAAAGCGCCACGGGCATCATTTTCGGTAACGCGATTACGGCAGACACGGGTTTGCGTACACCCGATCCATCGTGGGCTGTACGCCACAATCGTATCGGTCAACGCGGTAAATCCGACTGAGCCGAAAAGGGCGCAAATGTTTTAGTGCAGGTGGCTTTTAACAACCCTCAGCAGGCCGCCACCATGAGCAACTATCACACCTTCCAAAGCGCTGTCCTTCCAGAACACTACCAAGACAACATCGTGCGCATGAAGCGTGCCTTGCGTGCGCAAATAGGCGATGTGGATGCCCTGTTTACCGAAGTGAGCGCGTTCATCGAAGCAGAAATTATCTCGATCAAGGAGCAGCAAGCCCTGACCGGCAGCGCCTGGCCGATACTGGACTACTCGACCATTGCCGCAGGCAAAGTGACAGAAGGGCAGTTGGCGATGATTCGCCGCCGTGGCTGCCTGGTGATAAAAGGGCACTTTCCCACAGAACAAGTCGCCGAATGGGACAAAGGCTTGCTCCAATACCTTGATGACAATGCCTTCGATGCCACCTACCGCGGCCCGGTGGACCAGTTCTTCGGCAACCTTGACGCCTCACGCCCCGAGATCTTTCCAGTCTATTGGTCCCGCTCGCAAATGCAGGTGCGCCAACACGAACGCATGGCCACAGCGCAATCGTTCCTCAATCGACTCTGGAAAACTCATTCCCGGGGCCAGCAATGGTTCGATCCCGATGTGAATGCGCTGTACCCCGACCGGGTACGCCGCCGTCCGCCGGGCACAACCTCTAAAGGGCTTGGCCCGCATACCGATTCCGGGGCGCTGGAGCGATGGTTGCATCCGGCTTACTTGAAGGTCTTCGACAACATTTACCGCAATGACTTCAAGGCCTATGACCCTTGGGACGCGGCTTATCGCACTGAAGTCGACGAGTACGCCTACCAGAACACGGTGAAGTGTTCGGCCTTCCGGACCTTCCAGGGCTGGACCGCGCTGTGCGATATGAAGGCCAATCAGGGTGTGCTGCACACGCTGCCGATTCCCAAAGCCATGGCTTATTTACTGCTGCGACCGCTGCTCAACGATGTCCCGGAGGATGAATTGTGCGGTGTCATGCCGGGCAAAGTGCTGCCGGTTTCGAAGCAGTGGCATCCGCTGCTGGTCGAGGGCTTGAGCCCGATCCCTGACGTTGAGGCTGGCGATTCTGTTTGGTGGCATTGCGACGTGATTCACAGCGTCGCGCCAGTGGTAAACCAGCAGGGCTGGGGCAACGTGATGTACGTGCCGGCGGCGCCGATGTGTCCCAAGAATCGGCGATATGCCAAAGATGTTTTTGACGCCTTCGCCGTGGGAGCCTCCCCGAGTGACTTCCCGAGGGAGGATTATGAAAAACACTGGAAGGGCAGATTCAGCGTCGATGAATTGAACGAAATCGGGCGCTTGGGTCTTAATGTCGCGAAGTGAAGGCGTTGGAACGACGAAAATCCTGTGGGAGCGGGCTTGCTCGCGAAGAAAACGCCGCGGTTTTTCAGGAACTACGCGTCATCGTTCTTCGCGGGCAAGCCACGCTCCCACAAGTTTTGCGTCTTAACTGGATGGCTTTATGGCTTGCCGGCGATGGTGTCCCTGAGATCGCCATCGCGGGCAAGCTTTTGCCGTGCGGGAAAAACGGGCTGGCGATCCGCTCTCTTTGGACCGATTGCTCCGTAATCACCGTGCGGTGTTAATTCCTTGGCACGTTACAATGCCCCGGCCCGCTGCGAACGAATCCCCGGAGTCAGATATTCGATGCCCCAGATCAGCCATTTCAAAACCCCATGCCCCGAGCCCATCAACAGCCAGATCCTGCAACTGGTCGTCGACAACCTGACCGAGATCAGCGCGGTGGCCTTGCCGCCGAGCAACCTGTTGTACAACGTGTACCAGTATGCGATCGGCTATGAGGTTCACCTCTATCTGGAAGCGTTGAACGGGCTCAAGGGGATGGCGGTTGAGTTGATCGTGGCCACGGATGTCGACGACCCCGAGAAGGTCATCGGCTTTGCGCTGTACCTGCCGGTCAAGGACGATCCCGAGGCGTGCGGTGTGGCTTATATGGCCGTGGATTCCGGCCATCGGCGCCAGGGAGTAGCCCGGGCGATGCTGCGCGAGATGGTCGGTCGCTACCCTCACGCCGAGCTGACTTGCAGCGTCGGCAAGGTGCCGTACTTTGAAGCGCTGGGCTTTCAAGTGGTGGGTGTTCGCGCGACTCAGGTGCTGATGAACACCCGTGATCACGGCACCGACGGCTTGATGGCGGTGCTGGACACGGCACCGATCTACAGCTCGCTGGAAGTGCGGCAGATTCATACCTACCTGCTGCAAAAGCACGGTAAGCGGCCGATGACCGATGCCGAGAAACAGCGGGATCGGCATCTGGATCAACTGACACGCAAGGCCAATGAATTTGTGCGGGGGCGGTTGGGTGATGATGCCGTTCCGGCGATGGCGCCCAGATTGCGGTTGGTCTAACCCTTCAACCCAACACACATTCCCTGTGGGAGCGGGCTTGCTCGCGAAGGCGTCGTGTCAGGCAACACTTTTGTCGACTGAACTGATGCTTTCGCGAGCAGGCTCGCTCCCAAAAGGGGTTGATGGTGGTTTTCAGATAGTGTGCAGATCAACTCTCAGCTACTGCGGGAGGATCTTTCAACCATCCCTTTTATCGTTTCGAACAGTTCGTCCTGTGCCTGCTCTGCGCTGAGCTCTCCATTCGCAGCGGCATTCGACAAAGCCTCGGCGGCACCAAGCATCGCCCGCAAACTCGCGGGTTTGATAGCACCCGTTCCAGCGAAAGGGAGCAGGGCGTTGTGGCACTTGTTCAGGAAGATCGCTTCGTACTCACGCTTGATCTTCTCCAGTTCCGGTGTACTGGCCAGCGCTGCAATCACGCCGGGGATTTCGTTGCCCTGCAGCAGCACGCACGCCACATACGAGGAAGCGATAACGTTGGCCGTGCTGGTCAGCGTCGGCTCGCACGTCAGCAGCGCCGCGTCCATGAGCGCGGTCTGTCGGGTGTCGAAATCCTGATACAGCGCCGCCAGTAAACCCGAGCGGGTGGTGAAGTGATCGTAGACCACCGGTTTGGTCACGCCCGCCAATTCGGCGAGGCGGCCGAGGGTCAACGCATCCGTCCCTTCCTCCCGAACCATTTGCCAGGCGACGTCCAGCAACTGGCGCTGGCGGTCCTCTCGTGACAAGCGACGACGGGGTTGAGGCGTGGAATCCTGCTCGTTTGTTTCGGTGGTTGACATGGCTATGTACCAAAAGTAACTTACTGATCGTAACTTACCAAGAGTATATAAGGTCCGCCCTGTGCTCTCAATCAGGAGTTTTCAGCATGCACGCACTTATCGTTGTGGCTCATCACGATCCTAGGTCGCTCACCCATAGTCTGGCGGCACAGATTGCGCAGGGAGCTTTGCAGAGCGATGCCGACAACACCTATGAAATCGCCGATATTTCGGCTCAAGGCTTCGATCCCAGGTTCCGCGCGGCGGATCTGGCGGTTCATCACCGAAAAGCCGGGTTCCCTGCCGACGTCGCGGCTGAGCAGGCACGGATTGACCGCGCCGATGCGTTGGTGCTGGTCTATCCGGTTTACTGGTGGTCAATGCCGGCGTTGCTCAAGGGCTGGATTGATCGGGTGTTCGCCAATGGTTGGGCGTTCGATTTCAGTTCAGATGCCAAACTGGTGAAAAAGCTTGGCCACCTGCGGGTTCACTTGGTTGGTGTTGGCGGCGCTGATGCCGGAACGTACGCCCGGCATGGTTACGACGAGGCGATGAAAACGCAGATCGACCATGGGATTTTCGGATACTGCGGTGCGCGGGTGGTGACGTCCGAATTGTTACTGGACTCGGAAATTCAGGCGCCGCAGATTCACTTGAAGACCGCGCGGGACTTGGGTCGCAACCTCTTCAAATCATGTGAAGTGACCGAGGCGGTGTGAGCACCCACCGACCCTTATGGGAGCGAGCCTGCTCGCGAAGGCGATATGTCTGCCAGCATCTATGTTGGATGTTATGGCCTCTTCGCGAGCAGACTCGCTCCCACATGGGATGGTTGGAGATTATTCGGTTCCTGGCCAACCGGCCTGACGCAAGGCTTTAAGCAGTGTCGCGGCATCCAGCCCCGGAACCGCATGCCCATTGCCTTCAGCCGTTTCACCCGCCAGCAACGCATTGATGATTGCTTCTTCTACGGCTTCGGTGGCGGCCAGGAACAGTTCGCTGATGTGGTCGTTGTTGACCATGCGCAGGTTGTCGCAGGTCGATGCTTTTTTGCTTTCATACGCGGCGGGCGGCACATCGTTGCCGGTCGCAAAGGCGATGAAGATGTCGCCGCTGTGGTCTTCGTTGCCGCCACCGGTGCGAGCCAGACCGAGGCTGGCGCGCTGGGCCAGGCGAGTGCACTGGTGTGGCAGCAACGGCGCGTCGGTTGCCAGGCAAACCACAATCGAGCCCATGCCCGGATGCGGCAGCGAGGCTTTGAGGAACGGTGAATCGGCCTTTTCCATATAACGCCCGACGGGGTAACCATCGACCCGTAACTCGTTGCGGATGCCATGGTTGGCCTGGACGATCGCGCCGACCGTCCAGCCGCCCTGGGCACTGCTCAACCGCCGCGACGCGGTGCCGATGCCACCCTTGAATTCGTGACAGATCATGCCGCTGCCGCCGCCGACATTACCCTCGGTGACCGGACCACCGACCGCCGTGCGCAGGGCCTCGGCGACGTGTTCGGGCTTCACATGAAAGCCGTTGATGTCGTTGAGCAGGCCGTCGAAAGTCTCCAGCACGACCGGCATGTTCCAGTAGAGTCGCCCGTCATCCGGTTGCTGCTCACGGTCCAGCACAATCAGCGCATCGCGGACCACGCCGAGGCTGTGGGTGTTAGTGAAGGCGATCGGGCTGGTCAACAGGCCAGCCTCGCGAATCCACTCAAGGCCCGTGGCGTCGCCATTGCCGTTGAGCACATGGACGCCGGCAAAACACGGCTGTTGGCTGGTGGACCCGGCACGGGGCTCGATCACGGTGACGCCGGTCAGGATGTCGCGACCCTTGGCGGTGCGGCCTCGCACATCGCTGTGGCCGACCCGTACACCGGGCACATCGGTGATCGCGTTGAGCGGGCCGGGTTGCAGTTGGCCGAACTGGATATTCAAGTCGCGGGCACGTGGTTTCATGCGGGAACTCTCAGGCACGTTAAACAGGAGGGGTGGATGCCGGCTCAGTTGCCGTTCTTAATGTTGCTCCAGGAGCGCGTGCGGACACGTTCTATCTCATGGGGCTGGGGTTGCAGGGTGAATGCCTTGGCGATCACCTCGGCTGAGGGGTAGATGTTGCTGAACTCGTGCATCTGGTCCGAGAGCAACACGGTCGCGTCTTTGTTGGCATTGGCAGTGAGCGCCAGGTTGGTGGCGGGCGCGATCACTTCGGGGAGCAGCAGGTAGTTGATAAAGGCCAGCCCCTGTTTTGGATTGCTGGCGTCGTTGACCATGACCAGGTTATCGGACCACAGCGGCGCACCTTCGACCGGAATGCTGTATTCAATGTTCACCCCCTTCGCGGCTTCATTGGCGGCTTGCTTGGCACCGAACACGGTGCCGGACCACGTCAAGGCGACGCAGATATCGCCGTTAGCCAGGTCGGTCTGGATCTTCGACGAATTGAAATAGGTGATGTACGGGCGCAACTTGAGCAGCAGTGCTTCCGCTTTTTTGTAGTCCGCGGGGTTACTACTGTTGGGCGGCAGGCCGAGATAGTGCAGGGCGATCGGGATGATCTCGGCGGGAGCGTCCAAAATCCCCACGCCACACTGGCTGAGCTTGGCCAGGTTTTCTTCTTTGAACAACAGATCCCAGGAGTTCACCGGCGCTTGATCTCCGAGGGCTGCGCGGACCTTGTCAACGTTATAGCCAATGCCGTCGGTGCCCCACAGGTAAGGAACGGCGTATTGGTTGTCCGGGTCGTTCGCGCGCAGCTTTTCCAGCAACACCGGGTCAATGTGTTGCAGATTGGTCAGTTGGCTACGGTCCAGTTTCTGCAAGGCTCCGGCCTTGATGAGGGCCGGCAGAATGAAGTTACTGGCCACCACCACGTCATAACCGCTATGGCCAGTCATCAGCTTGGCTTCCAGTACTTCGCCACTGTCGAAGGTGTCATAGACGGGTTTGATCCCGGTGTCGCGCTGGAAATCTTTCAGCGTGGTCGGGCCGATGTAGTCGAACCAGTTGTAGACGTGCACGGTGGGCTCATCCGCCGCTACGAGCGCCATCCAGGTCGACAGACAGGCACCCAGTCCCAGATTGAAATACGTGCGGTGACGACTCATGATGCGGCACTCCTGGCCTGCGTCAGGCCGGTGGTAGATAAGAGTACGCAGCGTATCGATCGGGGTGGTCGTCACCCATTCCCATCATGGGTTACACAAAAGGGGTAGAGCGTGGAGGCGTTGCTGAAGGAGTTGCCGGTGCACCAAGGGCTGGCCCGGGTGTTTGGCGCGCTGGGCCACGACGGTTTCTGGCGGGCGCTGGTGGATACCTTGCGGTTGCTGGTGCCCCTGGATAACGCCTTGGTCGCGGTGATGCGGGCGGGTCGGGTGCCGCAGTTGCTGATCGATTTCGACTCCCGCGCCAGCGCGCACGAGGAGGAAGAGTTGGCCGATTACAGCGCCGGCATGTACCTGCTCGATCCCTTCTATCAGGCAGCTTGTGCCGGAATAACTGACGGTTTGCACAGCCTCGATTCCGTGGCCCCGGACCAGTTTCAACAGAGCGAGTATTACCTGAGCTACTTCTGCTCAGTGGTGGGTGGTGATGAGCTGCAGTTCATGATCAATGTGGACGGTGCTGTACTCGGTTTATCGCTGGGCCGCTCGACGCGTTTCACCCTCGAGGAACAGGGGCGCCTGCTGTGTGTCCGCGACTGGGTGCTGGCGGCGATGAGCCGACACCTGCAACTCGTGCCGCCGGAGGGGCCGACGGCGGTGGCCGGGGATCTGGCGACCTTGCTGGATCGCTTCGGCGCGCGTTTGACCGCGCGGGAAGTCGAGACCGCCCGGCTGATTCTTCAAGGCTTCTCCAGCAAAGCCATCGCCCAGCAACTGAACATCTCCCCGGAAACGGTGAAAGTGCATCGGCGCAACCTTTACCACAAGCTCAACGTCAGCGGTCATGGCGAGTTATTTGCGCTGGTGTTGCAGCCGAAATAACAGACTCTCCGCTTATCCCCTGTGGGAGCGGGCTTGCTCGCGAAGGCGGAGTGTCAGCCAGCATCAATGTTGAATGTGATGGCCTCTTCGCGAGCAAGCCCGCTCCCACAGTTGATGTTCATTGAACACAGGATTTGTGTACGGCAACGAACCAAAGTGGGAGCGGGCTTGCTCGCGATAGCCGCGCCTCAATCCCCCTGCCGAAACACCAACGCCTTCAACCCGCACTCGACATCGGCATCGGGAAACTCCGGCGGGTTTTCCAGTCGTTGTTCGAAACGCAGGCTCGGCGCCTCGCGGGTGACGCCGTCGATCAGGAAGTCCGGGCCGAACGCTGGATCGTTCATGCAGGCCAGCACCGTGCCCTCGGACGTGAGCAGTTCCGGCAAGCGGCGCAATACTCGCTGATAGTCCTTGGTCAGCAGAAAACTGCCTTTCTGAAACGACGGCGGGTCGATGATCACCAGATCGTACGGCCCTTTGCCGATCACTTTGCCCCAGGATTTGAACAGGTCGTGGCCGAGGAACGTCACCTTGCTCAAGTCGTGGCCGTTGAGCCGGTGATTGTCGCGGCCACGGCTCAGGGCCGAGCTGGACATGTCCAGATTGACCACGTGCGCCGCGCCACCTTCGATGGCCGTGACCGAAAACCCGCAGGTGTAGGCGAACAGGTTCAGTACCCGCTTGCCCTCGGCATTGGCCCGCACCCAATCACGGCCGTAGCGCATGTCGAGGAACAGCCCGGCATTCTGCTTGCGGCCCAGGTCCACCCGATAATGCAGGCCGCCCTCGGTGATGGTCATTTCCTCGAGCGCGTCGCCGAGCAGCCATTCGGTGGTGCTTTGCAGCAGGTAGCGGTGTTGCAGCAACAGCGTGTGCGCACCGGATTGCTGCCACTCGGCGGATTGGGTGATCTCCAGCAGCAACCGCTTCAAGTCTTCCAGTTGCAGCGGTTCCGGCTCTTTGAACAGCGACACCAGTACCACGCCTTGCAACCAATCGACGGTCAATTGCTCCAGACCCGGCCAGCAACGCCCACGCCCGTGGAACAGGCGGCGGGTTTCTGCCGGGGCGCTGGCCAGGGCGGTCAGCAAGTGAGTGTGCAGGGTGGCGAGGGCATCTGGGTTCATCGGGCAGGGTCGGCAATTTGAGTGGGCGGCATTTTAACCACAATTGCGCCGAAGGAACGTCTGGATAGTTATCACGATTAATTTAACTTTACGTGAGGATTTGGCGAACAGTCGGCTCCCATACTTGGCCCCATCGAACAACAAACAAGGAGCCGGACATGTCGCAGCTAACTGCTTCACCCAAGGCCAGCCATCCACGCTGGCTGCGACTGACCCATTGGCTCAACGCCCTGGCGGTCGTGGTCATGATCGCCAGCGGTTGGCGCATCTATAACGCCTCGCCGCTCTACGATTTCAGCTTCCCGGCCTCGCTCACCCTCGGCGGCTGGCTCGGGGGCGCCCTGCAGTGGCACTTCGCGGCGATGTGGTTCCTCGCCGTCAACGGCCTTATCTACCTGATCATCAACATGGCCAGCGGTCGTTTGTTTAAAAAGTTTCTCCCGGTATCGCCCAAGGGGGTGCTGCATGACCTCTGGGCCGCGCTGAGAGGGCGCCTTGGGCACGCCGACCTGAGTCATTACAACCAGGTCCAGCGCTTTGCCTACCTGTTCGTCATGCTCGACATCACCCTGATGGTGCTCTCCGGGCTGGTGCTCTGGAAGTCGGTGCAGTTCCCGCTGTTGCGTGGATTGCTGGGCGGTT
>Ga0105854_1000193_pt1 | contig 31942 bp, 29 predicted proteins | sample OrgsoiDNA_201058_FD_89679 | JGI IMG/M metagenome (GOLD analysis project Ga0105854, IMG submission 89679) | Permafrost soil microbial communities from the Arctic, to analyse light accelerated degradation of dissolved organic matter (DOM) -... | ecosystem: Environmental > Terrestrial > Soil >... | reverse complement strand
CAGGGGTATCCGCGTTGGCAATGTTCGCCGAAAGTATTTCCTGCCGCTGGGCGCGCAAGTTGAGCGCTTCCTGTTGGAACTGTAGTGCGGCGTTCAATTTGTCGAGCATGCGCCCTCCGCAAATGAGAATTTGGAGCCGACAGCATAAATCCCCCTATCAACAACCTATCGCCAGAATAAGCGCAAAATGTTCTGCTATTTATCGCATTGGGAAATCCATGCTGCGGGTAGACTTGTCGCCAGAAGTGGGAATTCCACGGTGACAATCATGGCGGGGCGAAGAGCGGAATGAACAAGCTGATGATCGGGAAATGCGGGTTTATACTGGGGATAAGCCTTGGGTATATGCCTGCGCTCACGCTTGCGGCACCGGTTCAACCGGTGATGGCCTCCTCCAACAGCGATACGCTGTTTGCCGGGCAGGTTCAGCAATTTTTTCACCAGCAATATGCCAACAGCGGTATGCAGGTAAAAACCATTGTCACTACCCCACCCGCACGTCAGCCCCAATGCCTGTCACCACAATTTTCGCTGTCACCCAATGGCCGTACGTGGGGAAATGTTTCAGTGGCCGTCAGCTGCAACGGACAGAAAAGCTACGTGCAGACTAAGGTACAGGTCAGCGGTACTTACTGGGTCGCGGCACGGAATGTCACCTCCGGCGCTCACCTCAGTACTGCGGATATGCAGCAAAAAAGCGGAAGGCTGGATTTATTGCCACCCCGGGCTATCCTTGACAGCCAGCAGGCACTGAACGCCGTGACGCTGCGCAATATCAATATCGGTCAGCCGCTGACGCTCTCGATGTTGCGACGTCCATGGATGGTGCATGCAGGTCAACAGGTTCAGGTGCAGGCAACGGGCAGCGGGTTTAATGTTTCCAGTGCGGGTAAAGCCATGAACAATGCCGCCGCGGCTGAAACGGTGCGAGTGAGAATGCCTTCAGGCCAGATAGTTAACGGCACCGTCGCCGCCGATGGCACAGTAAGCATTGCGATTTAAGGTTATATTTAGCCGCTCTCTTAGAGAGACGAATACAATAAAGGCTAAAGTTTTTGCCTTAGATGTCGATAACCTTCTATCAGAGCCGCATTTTGGAGAATTACTATGAGCATCGAACGTACCCAGGCATCACAACCGGTCAACCCGATCCAGCAACGCGATCCATCTGACGTTGCCGCACAGGCAACCAAAAAAGAGAACAACGTTGCGTCACCGGTTAGCGGTACTGCCGTGACCCTGAGCGACGCGCAGGCCACCCTGACGCAGTCCAGCGCACAAGACATTAATACCGCCCGCGTGGAACAGCTGAAACAGGCGATCCGTGATGGCAAACTGACAATGGATACCGGCAAAATCGCCGATGCGCTGTTACAAGACACCCAGGACTATCTGAATAATATTTAGTGTGAAGGTGTTTTCGTGACAAGCTACTTATGTTGAAAACTATTGTGTTGAAAGGTCGTGAAGCCCGATGAAGACGTTTATCAAGACCATGCACTCATTGGTGGAAACGCTGCAAGCCCTGGATTTGATCATCCATCATGAACAAACTCTGTTATGTTCCGGGCGCGTTAACGGAGTGGCTTTGCAGCACATCACCGAGCAAAAAAGTTCATTGCTGACCACCGTAGACTATCTTGATAAACAGCGCCGTGAACACGACGTCAGGCTTAAGCAAACCGCGCCCTACTTAGATTTACAAGGAAATCGCCAGCCAGAAGTTGCCAGTATGTGGGAAACCGTGGTGCAACTGAGTGAGAAACTCAGTCACATTAATCGCCACAATGGTATGTTGCTCGACAAGCAGCTGGCTTATAACAGTCAGGCAATGGCCATCCTCAATGCCAGCCAGACACAGAAACTGTACGGTCCCAACGGACAGACCTCCGTCAGCGGACAAGCCGTGCGTAAGATTTCGGTGTAAATCCCATCAGATTTTAACCAAAACTGCCGGTCCCTACAGATGCAGACAAAAACATATCGCCCTGCGGCGATATGTTTCATTGATTTGCCGTTATCACGGCACTCTTACCGATAATTCACCATCACCTGCTGGCTGACGATGCGCAGCGGCGGGTTCAGCCTGCCCTTTCCTTCCACAAAAAAGACCAACCTGAACGGTGCCTGCGCTGACTGGCCGTAAAATGCGCGGGTCTGTCCGCTGGCGCCATCAAGCTGGGCGCAGCGGTTATTGGTATTGCACAATTTCACCTGTAAACCTGCTGGCTGTGGGCCGTATAAACGGTAGTTCCAGCTGACTGAATCAATGGTTGCAGCAGGTGTTTGCCTGACTGGCGCATTAGCAGGAGGATTAAGCGCCGCCGCTGAACTCACTACGCCCCGGTTTTGCAGCGTCATGCCCGGCTGGCTGTCCGACCAGGACCCTGACGCTGCAAAGACCAGCGCCGGGCAACACAGCAGAGACAAGAGAATGCCAGAGTATTTCATGTTATTCACCGCCAATAGTCGCGGTCATACGGATCTGGCGGGTATCGCTCATCTCCAGATTCGACATGACGGCAATCTGTGGCAGCGAACGGCGCAGGAAGCGGGAAAGCAGCGCACGCAGGGCGTGATTAACCAGCAGTACCGGCGGTGCACCATTCATTTCCTGACGCTGTAATGCGGCCTGCGCCTGAGTCAACAGACGCTCAGCCAGGCCCGGCTCGAGGCCACCCCCGCCCTGCAGCGCCTGTAGCAACAGACGTTCCAGCGCGGTATCCAGGCCGATAACCTGCACTTCACCGGTACCCGGGAACCACTGTTGGGTGATAGCACGACCCAGTGCCACACGTACCACCGAGGTCAGTTCATTCGGGTCATTCTGATTCGGCGCATGTTCGGCCAGGGTTTCAATAATGGTACGCATATCGCGGATTGATACCCGCTCGGCCAGCAGGTTCTGTAAGACCTTATGCAGCGTGGTCAGTGTCACCACGCCCGGCACGAAATCTTCAGTCAGTTTCGGCAGCTCTTTGGATACCCGTTCGAGCAGCTCCTGCGTTTCCTGACGGCCGAACAGCTCCTGCGCATGCAGACTGATCAAATGGTTAAGATGGGTGGCAACCACGGTACTGGCTTCGACCACGGTATAGCCCTGAATCTGCGCCTGTTCGCGCAACGCCGGTTCAATCCAAACGGCAGCCAGACCGAAGGCCGGATCCTGTGTGGCTTCACCCGGCAGTTCACCCATCGCATTACCCGGGTTGATTGCCATCCAGCGGCCCGGATGCGCTTCACCCGTACCGATTTCCACGCCTTTCATCATAATGCGGTAACCGGCTGGTGGCAGTTCAAGGTTGTCACGGATATGAATAACCGGCGGCAGATAGCCCATCTCCTGCGCGAATTTCTTACGGATACTGCGGATACGCCCAAGCAGCTCGCCGTTCTGGGCGTAGTCCACCATCGGGATCAATCGGTATCCGACCTCCATTCCCAGCGAATCTTCCAGCTGAACATCAGACCAGCTGGCTTCAACCAGCTGTTTGTTATCCGTATTGACCGGGACCACTTCTTTCGCCGCGGCCGGTTTTTGCTGCTGACCACGGGTCCACCAGGCCAGGCCTAGCAGCCCACCGGTAAACAACAGAAAGACGAAATTTGGCATGCCCGGCACCAGGCCGAGCAGCCCCAGTACGCCGGCGCTCAGCATCATGACGCGCGGATTGCGGAACAGCTGGGTCACCATCTGCTCGCCGACGTCTTCGTTGGTACCGACGCGGGTCACGATAACACCCGCTGCAGTGGAGATGACCAGTGCCGGGATTTGCGCGACCAGACCATCACCGATGGTCAGCAGGGTGTAACTCTCCGCCGCATGGCCGATATCCATATTGTGTTGCAGCACACCTACCAGCAAACCGCCGACCACGTTGATGATCATGATCATCAGACCGGCGATAGCATCACCGCGCACGAATTTACTCGCACCGTCCATCGAGCCGTAGAAGTCTGCCTCCTGCGTCACTTCGGAGCGGCGCTGCTTGGCTTCGTCCTCGCCAATCAGACCCGCATTGAGGTCAGCATCGATAGCCATCTGTTTGCCCGGCATGCCGTCGAGGACAAAACGCGCCCCCACTTCGGCGATACGCCCGGCACCCTTGGTGATCACCATAAAGTTGATCAGCACCAAAATGATAAACACCACAATACCGATGGCGAAGTTACCGCCGACCAGGAAGTGGCCGAAAGCTTCAACTACGCGCCCCGCGGCCGCCGTGCCGGTATGCCCTTCCAAAAGAATAATACGGGTAGATGCGACGTTAAGAGACAATCGCAGCAAGGTGGAAAACAGCAGAATGGTCGGGAATGCGGCGAACTCCAAAGTCCGCTGGGTGAACATCGCCACCAGCAGCACCATGATCGACAGCGCAATGTTGAAGGTAAACAGCAGATCAAGAATAAATGGCGGTAACGGCAGCACCATCATCGACAGAATAATCAGGATCAGGATCGGTCCGGCCAGCACCTGCCATTGTGTATCTTTAAAACTTGGTAAGCGCAGCAGCGCCGCCAGATTACCCATGTGTTTCTGTCTCTCCAGCAAAGTCCAGTGCTTCAGGCACCGGTAAACGTTCAGGTTTCTTCGGAGCCAATCCGCCTTCACGCTTCCAACGTTTCAGCTGATAAACCCACGCCAGCACTTCCGCCACGGCCGCATAGAGCGCCGCAGGAATTTGCTGACCAATGTCACTATGACGATAAAGCGCACGCGCCAGTGGCGGGGCCTCCAGCATCGGAATTTTGTGTTCTGCACCGAGTTCTTTAATGCGCAGGGCTACGTCACCCGCCCCTTTCGCCAGGACTTTTGGCGCACTCATTTTGTTTTCACTGTATTGCAACGCCACCGCGTAGTGGGTCGGGTTGGTCACGATAACGTCAGCTTTTGGCACATCGGCCATCATGCGACGTTTAGCCATGGCCCTCTGTTGCTGGCGGATGCGCCCTTTAACGTGCGGGTCACCCTCCTGACTTTTGAATTCGTCGCGGATATCCTGCTTACTCATGCGCAACTTTTTAATGTGCGTCCAGATCTGCCAGAACACGTCAAAGCCGACCATCGGCGTCAGCCCGAGCACGATCATCAGGCCGCAGAACACAATCATGTTCAACGCTTCACCCAGCGCCGGGATGGTGGGTTGGGCCATCAGCCGCATCATCTCAGGCCAGTGGTGCCACAGATACAGCCCGCAAATCCAGCCGACAATGGTGGCTTTGAGCACCGCTTTCAGCAGTTCGGCCAGCACCTGGCCGGAGAACATACGCTTAAGCCCGGCAATCGGATCCATACGGCTGAATTTCGGCGCGAACGATTTGCCGCTAAAGTTGAGCCCGCCCAACAGCAGCGGCGCGGCCAGCGCGACCAAGATCAAGCCCCCGATCACCGGCAGTAGCGCCCATACGGCGCGTCCGAGCAAAGACGCCATCTGTTGCAGCATTTGCCGGTCATTACTGATGATGTCGTGGTCGAAATTCAGCCCCTGTGAGATCATCACCGCCAGCTGGCGAGCCATCGATTCACCGGACATCCACAGCAACGACAAACCGGCTCCCAGCATCAGCATGGAAGTCAGTTCGCGCGAACGGGGGATCTGCCCCTCTTCGCGGGCTTTTTCCAGCTTATGGGGTGTGGGGGCTTCGCTTTTTTCGAGATCGCTTTCTTCAGCCACCGATAGGTTCCTGTCTGCTGTGCGGACATCATTTCACCCATAGCATGACAAAGCGGCAAAAGTCTCATGGACGGAACAAAGGGAATAAATGGGGGTTATTCAGATGATAGGGAGATTGCGGTTAAGCAACATCCTCCATTTGCCCAGTTTTTGGAAACACAGGCAAACGGAGGAGATACAGCAAATGGCATCAGAAACCTAAAGAATCGAGTAAGTCATCAACCTGTTCCTGACTGGCAACCACCCCAACGCCCTCAGCCTTAAGCTGTGGTCCATTGAGCAGACCGTCATTTTCCTTCTTGGTCTTAATTTGCTGTTCCGGAATATTCTCCATCAACACCATCAGCAGCTGGTTTTCAATCTCCTGCACCACGGTCATCATGCGCTTGATGACCTGCCCGGTCAGATCCTGGAAGTCCTGCGCCATCATGATTTCCAGTAACTGGGCATTCGTGAAACTGGTATGTTCCGGCACTTCTTTCAGGTAGCTGCGGGTATCGGTCACCAGCTCACGGGCATCAGAAAGTTCGATAGGATTTTCGAACCACTGGTCCCAGCGCGCATCGAGTTTTTTAGCTGCCGATTCCAGTTTATTCTGGCGTGGTTGTGCCGCTTCCACACAGTTCAGCGCCCTTTCGGCCGCCTGAGCTGTCATAGTGACCACATAGTCCAGGCGATCGCGGGCATCAGGAATGGCTTCCGCTGCCTGAGCGATAGCCTGATCCAGCCCCAGTTCACGCATGCTGTCACGCAACATGCGGGTCAGTTGCCCAATGCGGGCGATAATCTCGCCCGCGGTTGCCGCATCATTTGCAGGCATAGTTATTCCCGGAGGATTTAAGTCAGCCATATCTGCTCCTACATGCCTAATTTTTCGAAAATTTTACCGAGCTTCTCTTCCAGAGTTGCCGCAGTAAATGGCTTCACAACGTAACCGCTGGCTCCGGCCTGCGCGGCTGCCACAATGTTCTCTTTCTTAGCTTCCGCCGTGACCATCAGCACCGGTAATTTAGCCAGTGCTGCATCGCCGCGAATCGTTTTCAGCAGATCAAGGCCGTCCATGTTTGGCATATTCCAGTCTGACACCACAAAGTCAAAACCACCGCCGCGCAGTTTGTTCAGCGCATCCACGCCGTCTTCAGCTTCCTCAACGTTCTGAAAACCCAGCTCTTTAAGCAGGTTACGTACGATGCGACGCATGGTAGAAAAATCGTCTACAACCAAAAAACGCAGGTTTGGATCGGCCATTTTTATGCTCCTAAAATTCTGTTTCGCTCAGCCCTGTATGGTCTGAAAATTAAATACGTAACGCCTGTCCGGCTGATATTTGTGCCAGCATGCGCTGGCTGATTTGGCTGAGGTCTATCACTTCACTGACCCCGCCAGTGGCAATAGCCTCGCGTGGCATCCCGAACACCACGCAGCTGGCTTCATTTTGTGCCAGCGTATAAGCCCCGGCACGATGCATCTCCAACATACCGGCTGCACCGTCGTTGCCCATACCCGTCAGGATCACCCCAACGGCATTGCGTCCGGCGAACTGCGCCACCGAACGGAATAACACGTCAACCGACGGACGATGGCGGTTCACCGCCGGGCCGTCGTTCAACTTAACCTGATAGTTAGCCCCGCTGCGCGTCAGCTCCATGTGCCGGTCGCCTGGCGCTATATAGGCGTGGCCCGGCAGTACGCGCTCGCCGTCTTCCGCTTCCTTCACCGTGATCTGACACAGTTTGTTCAGCCGTTCAGCAAATGAACGGGTGAACCCTGGTGGCATATGCTGAGTGATCATCAGCGCCGGACAGGTCGGCGGCAGCGGTTGCAGTACGTGTCTTATCGCCTCGGTACCGCCCGTAGACGAGCCAATCGCGATCAACTTCTCACTGCTGAGCAACGGCGTATGGCTGAGCATGCGCGGTTGTTCGAGATTGACACTTTTGTTCAGCCGCGCTTTTGAGGCAGTGCGAATCTTGTCAGCAATCAGTTCGCTGTACGCCAGCATCCCTTCACGTATACCCAGTTGCGGTTTGGTCACGAAATCAATCGCACCCAGCTCCAGTGCCCGCAGGGTAATTTCCGACCCTTTACCGGTCAGCGAGGAGACCATCACCACGGGCATCGGACGCAGACGCATCAATTTCTCGAGGAAATCCAGACCATCCATGCGCGGCATTTCGACATCCAGCGTCAGAACCTGTGGGTTGAATTTCTTAATCAGGTCGCGGGCAACCAGCGGATCTGGCGCGGTGGCAACCATCTCCATATCAGGATGACTGTTGATGATTTCGGTCATCAATTGGCGCATCAGCGCCGAGTCATCAACGCTCAACACTCTGATTTTATTCATTACCTCTCCTTGGCGAGGCCGTAAACAGTCTGGCCGCGCAAATAAAATTCCCGGCTGATCTGGCTGAAGTTTTCAGAATGCCCCGCAAACATCAGGCCGCCCGGTTTAAGCAACGGAACGAATCGGCGCAAAATGGCTTCCTGCGTCGCTTTATCAAAGTAGATCATCACGTTTCGACAAAAAATGGCGTCAAAAGGGCCGTTAAGATGCCACTGACTGGCCAGCAGATTGAGTTGCTGAAAAGCCACCATTTGCGCCAGTTCCGGGCGGACACGTACCAAACCACTGTGTGGCCCGGTACCTTTAAAAAAGAATTTCTGCATCTGCTGCGCGCTCAGTGTGCGCAACTCTTCCTGCCGGTAAACGCCGGAGGTGGCTTTTTCCAACACCTGCGTATCGATATCGCTGGCCTGAATTTTACAGGTTGCGGCGCGTGGCCCGAGGGCCTCGCTCAACGTCATCGCGATGGAATACGGCTCCTCCCCTGTTGAAGCCGCCGTACTCCAGACGCTGTAATGATTAGGACGGGAACGGGCATGTTCGGCGAGGATAGGAAAGTGATGCGCTTCGCGAAAGAATGCCGTCAGGTTGGTGGTCAGCGCATTGATAAACGCCTGCCATTCGGCACTGTTGGCATCACTTTCTAGCATCACCAGATACTGGCCGAAATCATTGATCCCTAATAACCGCAGACGACGGACCAGGCGGTTATAAACCATCTCTCTTTTATGGTCTGCCAGCACAATACCGGCACGCTGATAAATCAGCTCACTGATACGGCGGAAATGGGTATCCGACAGCGGTAAACGCTGGATCATCTGCGCCATAATCGACGCAGTGTCAGCACTCTGACTTGGATTAGGAGCACTCATACGTCGGACTCCTTAAACGGACAGACTGTGTTGTTATTACCCAATTAGCATTCTTCCTTCACTGACTCACCAGAGGCAGAAACTGCCTCTGTCATACCTTTAATGCATCAAGACTCTTATCAGAAGGTTTCCCAGTTCTCCGTCATATTGGTTTCAGCCTGGCGCGGGCCTGAGAGATTGGGGGTCAGTAATGGCGCACGCGCTGAGTTTGAACCCGGGCGCACCTCGTTGATCTGATGTTTACCGAGGGTAAACACCGCCACAGATTGCGTCAGTAAACTGGCCTGCTCTTCAAGGGCGGCCGATGCCGAGGCAGACTCTTCAACCAGGGCGGCGTTCTGCTGGGTGACGCGGTCCATTTCAGTAATGGCCTGTGCAACCTGCTCAATACCCCGGCTCTGCTCGTCAGAAGCGGAAGTGATTTCCCCCATGATATCGGTAACACGGGTTACCGCGCTGACCATGTCACTCATGGTTTCACCGGCGCTTTCTGCCAGTACGGAACCGGTATTGATACGGCTCACTGAGTCGTCGATCAGACCTTTAATTTCTTTGGCTGCCTGGGCGCTGCGCTGTGCCAGACTACGCACCTCACCGGCCACCACAGCAAAGCCACGTCCCTGCTCACCGGCACGCGCCGCTTCCACGGCGGCGTTCAGAGCCAGAATATTGGTCTGGAAAGCAATACCATCAATAACGCCGGTGATATCGGTGATTTTCTTCGAGCTCGCCGCGATATCGCTCATGGTCTGCACCACGTTGGAGACCACTTTGCCGCCCTTCTGCGCGGTTTCAGAAGCACTCAGTGCCAGCTGGCTGGCCTGACGGGCATTTTCGGCGTTCTGTTTCACGGTCGCGGTCAGCTGTTCCATGCTGGCAGCGGTCTCTTCCAGAGAAGAGGCCTGCTGCTCGGTGCGTGAAGAAAGGTCATTGTTACCGGCGGAGATTTCACTCGCGCCGCTGTAAATGGCGTCGGCACCCTGACGGACACCCGAAACGGTGCGGATCAGTTCGTCCTGCATGTCGCGCAGGCTTGCTGCCAACTGACCGATTTCGTTTCGGCTGGTGACGGTGATCTCCTGCGTCAAGTCGCCGCGTGCGATATGGCGGATGTTCTCAACCAGTGAACGCAATGGATGAACCAGAATGCGTTGCACGCCCAGCCAGGCCAGCGCGATAAACAGCACCAGAATCGCCATGATCACACCCAACACCCATACGGCATGCTTGAAGGAATTCTCACTGACATGAACGGCACCGTTATACAACTGGTCGTTCTGATTGATGTAATTAACGAAGGCCTTTTCGAATCCATCCTGATACTGCTGGGTGGGTTGTTCGAAGAAATCATTGATACGGCCGATCGCGATAAGATTAATCAGATCGCTCAACGCGCCATTCAGCACTTCATATTTCTTTTTAACGTCTGCTGCGTATGCTGGGTTCTGACTGGCATCAGCAGGAATTTTCAGATAGTTGGCATAATGTTCTGCCGCAACTTTCAAATCTTTTTGCGCAGTTTCGGTCAACTCTTTTACCGTCGCCCCGCTGCCCATCTGGTTGGCATCCAGCATAAAACGGATACCTGCGCGGTTTAAGGTGTTACGGGTCTGCAACAGATATACCCAGCTGGCGTTCAGCTCGGCCTGTTGTAAACGAATTTGTTGAGAGGTAGAGAAGTTGTCTTTATCGGTTTTCAGCGACTTGAAGAACAGTCCGCCAGAAATCAACTGTAAGGCACCGAATACCACCAGTAAGATCACGATGGCCGTGACCACTTTCATACGGTTAAACATGTTGTCCCTTTTTCAATGTGATTCATCTAAAGGGGTTATCGGCAGGGGAAGTGATAACTTAATACCGCTTTTGAAAAAGCGGTGGAAAACTTTGGTTCAGCTTTGGGAAAGCTGGCAAACTTCTTTTGAATTCAAATTCAAGGTCAAGACCTTGGGCTGCCGCCCAAACTGGCCTTAAGGCCCGCAGTCGCTCGGGCCTTAAGAATCCGAACTTTTTTAACTGCGCGCTATCGCTGAATCGGGATGGCCGTGTTTCAGGTATCTCAGCGATAGCCGCATTCAAAACGACGTCGAGTGAGAGGCGCAAAACCGCGAGTCTTTTTACGCGGGTTGAAGCCCGAAATGAGAGGACCGCGAAGCGGCGGAGTTTGCGGCTATAACTGCGGTACCTGAAACACGGCCATTGTGACCAGCGCAGCTGCTGTTTTTGAAGAGCTCGGAGTCCAGAGGGCCGAGCGACTGCGGCCCTCTGGTCGGTGTGGGCCGACGCCCACGACCTTGAACTTGAACTTGAAGTTGAGTTTAAAAGCGGATTTGGGCCGCCGCCCCTGGCAAAAGTTATGCTTTTGCCACACTTTCAATCAGTTCCATTTCTTCGCTGCTCAGCAACTTCTCGATATCGACCAAAATCAGCATGCGGTCACCCAGTGAACCGAGGCCGGTCAGGTATTCGGTCGACAACGTCACGGCAAATTCCGGCGCCGGACGGATCTGTTCCTGAGTCAGTGACAGGACATCGGAAACGCCGTCAACGACGATCCCAACCACGCGGTTTTCGAAATTCAACACGATAACCACGGTGTTTTCGTTATAGACCACGTTCTTCTGGGCGAACTTCACGCGCAGATCAATGATCGGCACAATCACTCCACGCAGGTTGGTAACACCTTTGATGAACGCGGGGGTATTAGCAATACGGGTCACCTGATCGTAACCCCGGATCTCCTGCACTTTCAGGATATCAATACCGTACTCTTCATCGCCCAGTGTAAAAATAAGGAATTCCTGTCCTACCGTTTCACCCGCCATTTTCGCCACGGTTGCAAGTCCTGCCATGTTGTTCACCCTTCAATCAGTCGGATAATATTTTTGCCCCAACGGTTGCCCGTCGGGGCTATGTCTGAAGATATTCTCTTAAGCGGCGGTGGCATCCACGGCGCGTTTATCCCGGTTCAGCGCCTGTAATGCCGAGACGTCAACAATCAGCGCCACGCTGCCGTCACCCAAAATAGTGGCGGCGGAAATGCCCGGCACTTTGCGGTAGTTACTTTCGAGATTTTTTACTACCACCTGATGCTGACCAATCAGCTGGTCCACCAGCAACGCATAACGGCGGCCGGCACTTTGCAGGATAACCACGATCGCCTGAGTGGCTTCGGTCTTGGCCCCGGTAACATCAAACACGTTATACAGCTCAACCAGCGGCAAATATTCGCCGCGCACCTGGAGCACGCGCTCGCCACCGGCCAGCGGATGCAAATCTTCGGCTAACGGTTGCAGGGATTCCATAACCGCATTCAGCGGCAGGATAAACACCTCTTCGCCCACTTTGACCGACATGCCATCCAGAATGGCCAACGTCAGCGGCAGCAGAATGCGAATGGTGGTCCCTTTGCCCTGCTGGGAGCGGATCTCAACATGGCCCCCCATCTCCTGAATATTTCGTTTCACCACGTCCATGCCGACACCACGACCAGAAACGTCGGTCACTTTCTCGGCGGTAGAGAAACCGGCCGCAAAAATCAACATGCCGACCTCTTCGTCGCTCATGTTCTCGCTGACATTCATGCCCTGCGACGCCGCTTTGGCGAGGATCTTCTCACGGTTCAAACCGGCGCCGTCATCAATGACTTCGATACAGATATTGCCGCCCTGATGTTCAGCTGACAGGGTCAGATTGCCGGTAGCCGGTTTGCCGTTGGCGATGCGAACATCGGCCGTTTCAACGCCGTGATCGAGACTGTTACGCACCAGGTGCGTCAACGGATCGATAATGCGTTCAATCAGGCTCTTATCCAGTTCGGTGGAGCTGCCAAGCAAAGTCAGTTCAATTTGCTTATTCAGCTTGCTGGCAAGGTCACGCACCAGGCGTGGGAAGCGGCTGAAGACAAATTCCATCGGCATCATACGAATCGACATCACCGATTCCTGCAGATCACGGGCGTTACGCTCAAGCTGCCCCATGCTATTGAGCAGGTCACTGTGCGCGACCGGGTCCAACAAGTCTGAGCGCTGGGCCAGCATCGACTGCGTGATAACCAGCTCACCGACCAGGTTAATCAGCTGATCAACCTTCTCTACAGCGACGCGGATACTGGTAGATTCCGGCGCTTTAGGCGCTCGCGCTTTTGGCGGTGCGGTATCCGGCACGGCGGCCAGAACCGGCGCGACAGGGGGAGCAACATCGGCTACGGATGCCGCCGGTGTTGTTTCCCGTTCTTCTTGCTGCTCTTCCTGCGGCGCATCATTGGCGGCGCTGCGGCTAAAACTGATCTGATCCGGTTCAATGACAAAACACAGCACGGCGCTGATATCATCTTCACTCAGCGTCGTGACGAGCATCGCTTCCACGCTGCTCGCGGTTTGCTGTGGGTTATGAACGTCACCCAGATTGCCCAGCTCTTCGAGCATCAGCGGGATTTCCGCCTCTTTCAGCCCGGAGAGACAAATGTGCATCCCGCCACTGACTGTCGGTGTGGTGGCGACGCCAATCGACGCCGTTGAAACTACGTGGAGATCGGCTGCCGGTGTGCCCTGCTGTTGTACTTCCTGTGCCAGCTGGCGCAAGGCAGCACAGATATACTCAAAGCTCTCGGCATCGGGATCCCGGGTCGATTTATACGCGTCCAATTGCTCCTGCATAATGTCTTTCGTTTCCAAAAACAGGTTGATGATGTCAGTGCTCAGGCTCATTTCTGCGCGTCGTGCACCGTCGAGCAGGTTCTCAAGTAAATGCGTGGTTTCCTGCAGAACCGAGAATCCAAACGTGGCCGCCCCACCTTTTATCGAGTGCGCCGCACGAAATATCGCGTTGAGCTGCTCAATATCCGGTGCCAGGGGATCGAGCAACAACAGGTGTTGCTCCATATCCGCCAGCAGTTCATCTGCTTCATCGAAAAACGTTTGGTAAAAATCACTAATATCCATGCTCACGTGATCACCTCTGCTGTGAATCGCGGCTTGTCGATGAAGCCGGTTGCGCCGTAACGTCGGCGGCGGCAGGAATTGCCGTCGTCGGTCTGCCTGGCGAGGAAGTAACGACCGGGTTCAGCGTCTCACTCTTCGGTTGTTGTAATTCTGTTGCTGGTAAAGTAGGTGCTGGCACTGACGTGGTTGGCACCGGCTCTTTAGACGTCAGATGCGGAGTCAATGCGGGTGCCGATTTAGCACTCGGCGCTTCAGGGGCGGCGGCAGCACTATTACCTGGAACCATTTTTTGCAGCTCGCCGGCGTCACTGATATTGATCGCTTCGCCTTCGCTGTTTTCGCGTTCGATCGCCTGTTCAGCATGCTTATTCAGTACCAGAATGCTGATGCGACGGTTAATGGCATCACCCGATGGGTGATTTTTAAGCTGCATCGTGGACCCCATCCCCATGACCCGCAGAACCTTGCCTTCACTTAAGCCACCGGAAATCATTTCGCGTCGCGAGGCATTGGCCCGGTCCGTTGACAGTTCCCAATTGCTGTAACCGCGTTCGCCCATGGCATAGGGCATATCGTCGGTGTGACCGGCAAGGCTGATCTTATTCGGGAAATCATCCAGCACGGGCGCAATCGCACGCAGGATATAGCGCATGTACGGCTCTACCGTGGCGCTGCCGAGCTGAAACATCGGCCGGTTCTGGCTATCGATAATCTGGATGCGCAACCCCTCTTCGGTCAGGTTGATCATCAAATGGGGTCGCAAATCCTTCAGGCGAGGATCCGAAATAAGCATCTGCTCCAGTTTTTCCTGCAAGCGCTGCAGGTCGCCGGTTTCTCGCATATCCCCCTGAGACTGAATCATTTTGTGCACTTCGCCATCTTGCTGCAGCGGATCTTCGCCGCCACCGGGGATCGGGCTGGTGGCATCACTGCTGCGGGGACCATTGGTGATGGCCACCGACAACGGGGTACGGAAATACTCAGCAATTTGCACTAACTCCTTCGGACTGGAGATGGAAATCAGCCACATCACGAGGAAAAATGCCATCATGGCGGTCATAAAGTCTGCATAAGCAATCTTCCACGACCCGCCATGATGCCCGCCGCCGTGCTTGCCCTTTTTCTTTCGCACCACAACGATGGGATGACTCTGATGCTTCATACTTTCTCTTCTTCCGCTTGCTTGTTAGGCGATTTGACCTGGCGCACATGCTCTTCCAGTTCAACGAAGGACGGACGTTCTGAGGTGTAGAGCGTCTTACGACCAAACTCCACCGCGATCTGCGGCGCATAGCCATTCAGGCTGGAGAGCAGGGTCACTTTGATGCACTGCATCATTTTGGTATTTTCGGCACATTTTTGTCGCAACACGGATGCCAGAGGAGAAACAAAGCCGTAGGCCAGCAAAATACCGAGGAAGGTTCCGACCATTGCATGGGCAATCAGCGCCCCCAGTTCAGCGGCGGGACGATCGGCCGCCGCCAGCGTATGCACGATCCCCATAACCGCAGCCACGATACCGAAAGCGGGTAATGAGTCACCGACCAGCGCCAGGCTGTTGGCCGGCACTTCGCTTTCCTGTTCGTAGGTTTCGATCTCTTCGTCCATCAGGGCTTCAATCTCGAACGCATTCATATTGCCGCTGACCATCAGACGCAAATAGTCAGTTAAAAACTCCACTAAATGCTTATCGGCAAGGATGCGCGGATAATTAGCGAAAATATCGCTTTCCTGAGGATTATCTATGTCATTTTCCAGCGACAGCATCCCCTGCTGGCGGGATTTGGCCAGCAAACGGTAAAGCAGCGCCATCAAATCCATGTACAAGGCTCTGTTGTAACGGGAGGCACGGAACAGTTTTGGCAGAGCGCGCATCGTTGACTTAATGGCTTTACCGTTGTTACCGACCAGAAATGCACCAATACCGGCACCGGCGATGATCAGCAGTTCTGCCGGTTGGTATAACGCACCCAATTCGCCGCCGACCATCATGAAGCCGCCAAAGACTGAGCCCAGGACCACAATGTAACCTATTATCACTAGCACGATGATTCCTTAATTCCATGTGGCTTTTTTGGTATAGGGCAAGATGAGGGCAACGCGAGGTGTGGTTGTGTGATATCTGCCTGCCGTCAGGGTGACGTCAGTGATAAACCGGGATGCTGAGGGAAGAGACAAAGAGTGACAATGCAGTCACTCCTGGCCTTCTTTCATATGAACATTACTGCAGCCCACATCATCTCAAACCGCGCGCTTGACCGTTTCGTCCAGCTCTTGAGATGTAATATCGGCAACTTGCGGGGAAAGTTTACGCTTTTTTACCGCTCGTGATGGCGGCTGGCAAAGACTGCAAACAAAACCGTGTCTCGGCTGATGCGCATGGGTAATAAATGAGCCGTCGCAGCAGTTACATGAAGAGAGTTGCAGCATGCCGCTGTCAACAAAACGAACCAGCGTCCAGGCGCGGGTGAGTGCCAGAACTGGCGCTTCACCGGGCTGTTCCGGACACTGCTCCAGATACAGACGGTAGGCCTTAATCACCGCTTCGACGCCGTTACAGTGCCCGCTCTTCATGAGGAAGGAGTAAGCGTTATAAAACATCGAGGAGTGGATATTTTGTTCCCACGTCATGAACCAGTCCGTTGAGAAAGGCAGCATCCCTTTCGGCGGCGGACTGCCACGCAGTTCTTTATAGAGTTTAATCAACCGGCCACGACTGAGCTGCGTTTCGCTTTCCAGCATCTGTAAGCGTGCGCCCAACGTAATCAGTTCCATAGCCAGCTGAATATCCCGGGCTTCCTGAACAATGCTTTTTACCACCGGTTTCACGGCGGTCTCTTTTAGCGCAGGGGGTTTGATCAGAGACATGGTTATGCCCTTTTCTTAGGAGCACTGCCGTCCCTGGAAGAGAGCCCTTTCAGCAAATGACTGGATAACAGGATACCCGTGTGGATTTGCTGTAAGTCATCTACGCGTGATTCTTGCGTCAGACGCTCAATGGTTTTGCTGTCGTCAAAACGGAATTGACACAGCAACTGATTCGTTTCAGCTAACTTGACCATTTGCGGCAAGGTCAGCTGGCCTAATGCGTCAGCCATGACATCATCAATCCCCAGGCGGAACATTGCCGAGGCCTTTTCGTCGTTAATTAACCGTTGTGCTAAGAGCAAATATGACAGGTTGATGTCATAGATGTGTTTAAGCAATTCAGACATGCTTCTTTACCCCATACCGTCAGCTATGAACACATAGCTGGTTGATAGACATAATCCGCGCCGCGGAAGTTAATCCGGCATAACAGGGATATTTTTTACTATCAAAACAAATGGATCATTGGACGATGAACTGTGCATTTCTTTTTTCAAAGAAATGTTCTGCGACACAAACACGTTTATCCCGCGGATTAAATTCACCGCCAATACAAAGTAGTTCCTGATGTAAATTAAATAAAAAATGACAATTTCACGGCTAACTAAATTCAATAATTAATCAATTGAAACGTACAGGCAGGGTCCGTTGCTATGGCTGCGTCTCTTTCTGTGAAACGCTTTTACACACATTATTAGGATTAATCTTAATACGCGGCAAATGTAACCCCGAACCCTTAGCACATACAATCTCAGCACTATCCCATTTTGGATAAAGTGTGACACAAGTCACAAAAATAAAATTTATTTTTGTCTAAAAAGCGTAATTAAGTCGAATATTGCGTTCAAATTATAACCAAAAGTAAAAAAGCGTCTTAAAAACACCTCCTCAGACCTCTTTTTCCCTCTTTTTTAGATCATTTTGTACAACAACCATTTAAAGCAAAACTAACAGCCATCAACACGCCATTTACAACTCAAATCCAGATTTTAATTCTGATTATTTAACTTAGTAAGCACAACAAACCAAAAGCGACCAAAAACACCTTTAGTCTGTGCTTCAGCGGCATATAGCGTAATTTGGGATAAAAATGTGGGATAAATTCAGAACAAAAAGCAGACAAAGCGTGAGAAACTGCGGCTTTAATGAAGGTTAAAGTCAAGGTATGTAACAAAAGGTGTAGGCATACAAAAACCTTCTGCCCTAGGGAAGGATACAGAAGCGATAGTTATGTAATGGCGCGCATTGTGCGGCACAGTCAATATCGGCAGCCGAATGCAAAACTTTAACGATTGTGCTTAGAAAAGAGATTTATGTCGCACAATGAACAATAAGCAGGTGACTTTTAGGATTTTTATTAGTAAGTCGACAGAACACACACGTTCGCGGGGAAAATGCACTGTTATATACCATCAGGTATAGGTACGGAGGATTATATTATGGGGTGTTTGTCATTATGTGTTAAACAACACGTCATTAAAATGTCATGACTAATAGAACAGAAGTTGATCAGTTTATAGGTGAAGGGAGCATATATAAGGAGGGGTTTCTGCAATGTGTCCGATATGAACTGAAATAGCCTGCTTATTATACCCATACCAAAGTGGGAAAAACCCATCGACATTAACAGCACGGATGCGATGGGTTTTGCATTTATTGATTAGCTCACGGGCATCCGTTCCGGATCGGGATGTTGATATTCAAATCCCAGCTCTTTGCAGATGCGGCTACCGTCGATGATTTTGCCCTCTTTATCACCTTCAGCAACTTCAGCAAATTGCGGTTCGGGCAAATTAAGCTGGCGGGCCAGCGCCGGGTAGAAATGCTGTTTCTCCGGATGCACAGGTGCGCACAGGTTATAAGTGTGACCACCTTTGGGCAGGCTCAGCAGCAGGAGCATCGCCTCGATGACATCATCTTGGTGAACCAGATTGACGCCGCTGTTGCCTCCCTCAACATGGGTTTTGCCGGCCATAAACCGACCAGGGTGGCGATCTGCACCAACCAGTCCAGCCAGACGCAGAACATCTACCGACGTGTTAGGTAACCGGTGAAACCAACTCTCCAGCTCTGCAAGCACTTTTCCACTTGGTGTGACCGGACGCAACGGAGAATCCTCGCGCAGGGTTCCACTGCCCTCACCGTAGACTGAGGTGGAAGAGGTAAAGATGATGCGCTTAACATTGTGCGCCAGCGCACTGTCCACCAGCTGCTGAACGGCTTGGAAATAGAGCTCACTGCCCTCCACCGTACGACGTGCCGGTAAGGTGATAATCAATGCGTCTACATTTAACAGTACGTCCAGGTCTGCAGCCTCGCACTGCATTTGCGGCAAAAACACCAGAGGATAACAATCAATGCCGCACATGCGCGCGGCCTCAACGCCGTCGGGGGTGGTTTTACTGCCAACCACCTGATAACCCCTTGAGGTCAGCGCCATTGCCAGTGGCATTCCCAGCCAGCCTAAGCCTACGATTGCGACTTTTTTCATCTTTTTACTCCATCCTTATGCGCGTCATACGATCCTGCATGATCACTACCGAATTACCTTTAGTTTAGCAAATTATGCTCCCGGGAGCCTTCAGTGAACATCGGGTTAGTGTCAGGTTTTTTCCGCAGTTGTAACAAGCCGACGGGCTTTTCATGCATCCCGCCCGCATTACGCTGAAAAGCCTTAAATAGATACTATGTGGCAGTCTCAGCCAACACGCAGGATATAGTCAGTATCAGAACGCATAGGATTATTCATATAAATAATGAAGCCCCCGATGCATATAAGAAAAATTCATCATTGATAAAAAAGGTTGCACTGCGGCTATGGGATAGTTTAGTTTTGTCAGCACGAGTTTTAATCTCAAACATATTCATTTAAAGAGAAAGACCATGACAAACGTTCTGATCAACCATCATCATCACCATCACCCTGACTAGTCTTGCAGGCGATTGGTGCTGGAAGACTTTTAAGATCTTCCAGTGGCGCAGAACGTAGAGAGAGCCCTCGGAAGATATCTTCCGAGGGTTTTTTTTTACCTGAAATTTAAGCAAACACTTAGCCATAACAGCTAACAAACATAAGCATAAGAAAGGTCGAGGTCATCATGTTAGATAAATCACGTTTACGGATAGCAATGCAGAAGTCAGGTCGCCTGAGTGATGATTCACGCGAACTGCTGGCGCGCTGTGGGATCAAAATCAATTTGCAGGAGCAACGTCTGATTGCCTTCGCTGAAAACATGCCTATCGACATCCTGCGTGTGCGTGATGACGATATCCCCGGCCTGGTCATGGACGGCGTGGTGGATTTGGGTATTATCGGTGAAAACGTGCTGGAAGAAGAGCTACTCAACCGCCGCGCACAGGGCGAAGACCCACGCTACTTCACGCTGCGCCGTTTAGATTTCGGCGGTTGCCGCCTGTCGCTGGCAACGCCACTGGATTGTGACTATACCGGTCCGCAAAGTTTGCAAAAATCCCGTATCGCCACCTCTTATCCGCACATCCTCAAGCAATATCTCGATAAACAAGGCGTAGAATTCAAGTCTTGCCTGCTCAACGGTTCCGTCGAAGTCGCCCCGCGTGCCGGTCTGGCCGATGCGATTTGTGATCTTGTGTCCACCGGTGCCACCCTTGAAGCCAACGGTCTGCGCGAAGTCGAAGTGATTTACCGCTCGAAAGCCTGTCTGATTCAGCGCGATGGCGAGATGCCGCAGGAAAAACAATTGCTGATTGACCGCCTGCTGACCCGTATTCAGGGCGTCATTCAGGCACGTGAGTCAAAATATATTATGTTGCATGCGCCAAGTGAGCGCCTGGACGAAATCATTGCCCTGCTGCCGGGTGCCGAGCGCCCTACTATTTTACCTCTGGCAGGCGATCAGCAACGCGTGGCGATGCACATGGTCAGCAGCGAAACCCTGTTCTGGGAAACCATGGAAAAACTGAAAGCGTTAGGTGCCAGTTCGATTCTGGTCCTGCCAATCGAAAAAATGATGGAGTAAGGCCATGCAGCCAAACGCGTTTTCCACCCCGATTGACTGGCAGCAGTGCGACGAGCAGCAGCGTCGCGCGTTGCTGACCCGCCCGGCAATCTCGGCCTCAGACCGTATCACCGAGTCGGTCACTGAGATCCTGCGCCGCGTGCGCAGCGAGGGCGACAGCGCCCTGCGTGAGTTCTGTGCAACCTTTGATAAGACTGATGTGGCTGATATCCGCGTCACGGCGCAGCAGATTGACGCGGCATCCGCGCGTTTGGGCGATGACGTAAAACAGGCGATGGCGCACGCAGTGCGTAACATCACCACGTTCCACGAAGCGCAAAAACTGGCGGTAGTGGATATCGAAACCCAGCCGGGCGTGCGTTGCCAGCAGCTAACTCGCCCGATTCAGTCCGTCGGGCTGTATATTCCGGGCGGTTCCGCCCCGCTGGTATCGACCGTATTAATGTTGGCGACACCGGCTCGCATTGCCGGTTGCCAGCGCGTGACCTTATGTTCGCCACCGCCGATTGCCGATGAAATTCTCTATGCCGCCAAACTGTGCGGTGTCACTGAGGTCTATCAGTTGGGTGGTGCGCAGGCGATTGCCGCGCTGGCGTTCGGTACCGAAAGCGTACCCAAAGTGGCGAAAATCTTTGGGCCGGGTAATGCCTATGTTACAGAAGCCAAACGTCAGGTAAGCCAGAGCCTCAATGGCGCCGCCATCGATATGCCAGCTGGCCCGTCTGAAGTGTTGGTGATCGCTGACAGCGGCGCAACCCCTGATTTCGTGGCTTCGGATCTGTTGTCACAGGCGGAACACGGTCCGGACTCTCAGGTGATTCTACTCACCCCGAGTATCGAGATGGCTAATGCCGTGGGTGAGGCGGTGGAACGCCAACTGGCACAGCTGTCGCGTAAAGAGATTGCGCGTCAGGCGCTTGAGAGCAGCCGCCTGATTGTGGCTAAAGATCTGGCACAGTGTATTGAAATCAGCAATGCCTATGGCCCCGAGCATTTAATCCTGCAAACCCGTCAGCCGGAGGTCCTGGTCGACAGTATCACCAGCGCAGGGTCAGTGTTTCTCGGTGACTGGTCACCGGAATCCGCCGGAGACTACGCGTCAGGGACTAACCACGTCCTGCCGACCTACGGTTATACCGCTACCTGCTCCAGCCTCGGGCTGGCCGATTTCCAAAAGCGCATGACTGTACAGCAGCTCACCCCGCAGGGTTTACTTGGCCTGGCGACCACTATTGAAACGCTGGCACAAGCTGAACAGCTGACCGCACACAAGAATGCCGTGACGCTGCGCGTTAACGTACTGAAGGAGCAAGGGTTATGAGCAACGAAAAAAATCTGAGCGTTCAGGCACTGGCACGTCAGAATGTGCTTAACCTGACGCCTTATCAGTCGGCCCGTCGTCTCGGTGGTAATGGCGACGTGTGGCTGAACGCCAACGAATACCCGATTGCACCACAGTTCGAACTGACGGCGCAAACCTTCAACCGTTACCCCGAGTGTCAGCCCGCGCTGGTGATTGAACGCTATGCCGCGTACGCCGGGCTGGCAAAAGAGCAGGTGCTGGTCACCCGTGGCGCAGATGAAGGGATTGAGCTGTTGATCCGGGCTTTCTGCGAACCAGGCAAAGATGCCATCCTTTATTGCCCACCCACTTACGGCATGTACAGCGTCAGTGCTGAAACCATCGGCGTCGAAAGCCGTACCGTGCCGGCCAAAGAGGATTGGTCGCTGGATTTACCGGCGATAGAAGCCGCGCTCGACGGCGTCAAGCTGGTCTATGTGTGCAGCCCGAACAACCCGACCGGCAATCTGATTGATCCGGCCGCGCTGCGCGCGGTACTGGAGATGACTCGCGGCCGCGCCATTGTGGCCATCGATGAAGCCTATATTGAGTTCTGCCCACAGGCCTCCGTTACCGGCTGGCTTCAGGAATATCCACACCTCGCTATTTTACGCACCCTGTCTAAAGCCTTTGCGCTGGCCGGGTTACGCTGTGGATTTACGTTGGCGAACAGCGAACTGATTGCGCTGTTAATGAAAGTGATCGCGCCTTATCCGCTCTCCACGCCGGTGGCCGATATTGCTGCACAGGCGTTGAGCAACCAAGGCCTGGCCGGGATGCGCGCGCGCGTGGCAGAGATTGGGGCAACCCGTACTTGGCTGAAAGAGCAGCTCACGCGTTGTGAATGTGTGGAGCAGGTCTTCACCAGCGAGACCAACTACGTGCTGGCGCGTTTTACAGCATCCAGTCAGGTGTTTAAAACCCTCTGGGACCAGGGCATTATCTTACGTGACCAGAACAAACAACCGGGGCTTTCCGGCTGTTTACGCATTACTGTCGGTACGCGCAAAGAGTGCCAGCGGGTGATCGATGCGCTGCAACCGCTGCCGGGTGCAGGCCAGCCTGCCACCAACACGAATAACGAAACCGCCCCAAGCAAGGAGCCGATGTGAGCCAGAGCCCGTTAGTACAAAAGATCTTATTCATCGACCGCGACGGTACGCTGATTTCCGAACCTCCTGAAGATTTTCAGGTAGACCGTCTGGATAAACTGGCACTCGAGCCGGGTGTCATTCCCGCGCTGCTGGCATTACAGAATGCAGGTTTCAAACTGGTGATGATCACCAATCAGGATGGTCTGGGCACCGCCAGTTTCCCGCAGGAAACCTTTGACCCGCCGCACAACCTGATGATGCAGATCCTGACCTCACAGGGTGTGATATTCGACGAAGTGCTGATCTGCCCTCACCTGCCTGCTGACCACTGCGCCTGTCGCAAGCCTAAAACCGAACTGGTGAAAGGCTATCTGGAGAGCGGCCTGATGGATGTCGCGAACAGTTATGTGATTGGTGACCGGGATACCGACATTCAGCTGGCGGCCAATATGGGCATCGCCGGATTGCGCTACCAGCGCGACACGCTAAACTGGCCGGCGATTGCCGCTCAGCTGACGCAGCGCGATCGCCACGCACACATAAAACGTGTAACACGTGAAACCTCCATTGACGTGGACGTCTGGCTCGACCGAGAAGGTGAAAGTAAAATCCGCACCGGCGTGGGCTTCTTCGACCACATGTTGGATCAGATCGCCACGCACGGCGGCTTCCGCATGAACATCGAAGTCAAAGGCGATCTCTATATCGACGATCACCACACGGTGGAAGATACCGGTCTGGCGCTGGGCGAAGCCCTGAACAAAGCGCTGGGTGACAAACGCGGCATTGGCCGTTTCGGTTTTGTTCTGCCGATGGACGAATGTCTGGCGCGCTGCGCACTGGATATTTCTGGGCGCCCGCACCTCGAATATAAAGCGGAGTTCAACTATCAGCGCGTGGGAGACTTAAGCACCGAGATGGTCGAGCACTTCTTCCGTTCTCTCTCCTATGCCATGGGATGTACGCTACATTTGCGCACCAAAGGCAAGAACGACCATCATCGCGTTGAGAGTCTGTTCAAAGCTTTTGGCCGCACGTTGCGCCAGGCGATCCGCGTGGACGGCAACACCCTGCCGAGTTCGAAAGGAGTGCTGTGATGAACGTTGTCATCCTTGATACCGGCTGTGCCAATCTCTCCTCGGTGAAATATGCCGTGCAGCGTCTGGGCTATGAACCCGACGTAAGCCGTGACCCGGAGATTGTGCTGCGAGCCGACAAGCTGTTTTTACCTGGCGTGGGAACGGCGCGTGCGGCCATGGAACAGCTCGAGCAGCGTGACCTGATCGAGCTGATTAAAGCCTGTACCCAGCCGGTGCTGGGTATCTGCCTCGGAATGCAGTTATTAGGCTCAGGCAGCGATGAGAATGGCGGCATTAAAACGCTCGGAATTATCGACCAGCCAGTAGAACGCATGCAGGATCGCGGATTACCGTTGCCACATATGGGCTGGAACCAGGTGATCGCCAATGCGGACAGCCATCTGTTCCGCGGTATCGACGAGAACGCGTATTTCTATTTCGTCCACGGATATGCGATGCCAATATGCGAAAACACCATTGCTCAAACGCTGTACGGCGAGCCGTTCACCGCCGCCGTGGCAAAAGACAACTTCTTCGGCGTGCAGTTTCATCCGGAGCGTTCCGGTGCCGCTGGCGCACGGTTGTTGAAAAACTTTCTGGAGATGTAAGCACCATGATTATTCCCGCTTTGGATTTGATCGACGGCAGCGTGGTACGTTTGCATCAGGGTGACTACGGTCAGCAGCGCGACTATGGCAGCGATCCGCTGCCACGCTTACAGGATTATCAGCGTCAGGGGGCCGAAGTACTGCATCTGGTGGATTTGACCGGTGCCAAAGATCCGGCGGCGCGCCAGATCCCTCTGCTGCAAAAACTGCTGGCCGGGGTAACTGTACCGGTACAAGTTGGCGGCGGCATCCGTAATGAACAGGACGTAGAAGCTTTGCTATCCGCGGGTGCAACCCGCGTCGTCGTTGGCTCAACCGCGGTTAAAGATCCTGACACCGTACAGAAGTGGTTCAACCGTTTCGGTGCTGACACGCTGGTGTTGGCGCTCGATGTACGCATTGATGCCAATGGCACCAAAAATGTTGCCATCAGCGGCTGGCAGGAGAATTCTAATGCGACGCTGGAGCAAATCGTCGAACAGTATTTACCGTTTGGCTTGAAACACGTGCTGTGTACTGATATCTCCCGCGACGGCACCCTAGCGGGGTCAAACGTCGCACTGTACCGCGAAGTGTCGGCACGTTATCCGCAGATCGCTTTTCAGGCTTCAGGGGGTATCGGTTCGCTGGATGATATTGCCCAGCTGCGTGACAGCGGCGTAGAAGGCGTGATTGTCGGGCGCGCCCTGCTTGACGGTAAATTTAGCGTGACGGAGGCAATTTCATGCTGGCAAAACGGATAATACCCTGCCTGGACGTAAAAGATGGCCAGGTCGTGAAAGGCGTGCAGTTCCGCAATCATGAGATCATCGGCGACATCGTGCCACTGGCAAAACGCTACGCCGAAGAAGGCGCAGATGAACTGGTGTTTTATGATATTACCGCCTCATCTGACGGGCGCGTAGTAGATAAAAGCTGGGTGTCGCGGGTGGCAGAAGTGATCGACATTCCCTTCTGTGTGGCGGGTGGTATCAAGAGCGTGGAAGACGCTGCGCAGATCCTGCAGTTTGGGGCGGATAAGATTTCTATTAACTCGCCAGCGCTGGCTGATCCGACGTTGATAAGCCGTCTGGCCGATCGCTTCGGCGTACAGTGCATCGTGGTGGGTATCGACACCTGGCATGATGAAGAGTCAGGAACGTATCAGGTTCACCAGTTTACCGGCGATGAAGCACGTACCAAAGTCACCACCTGGCAGACGCTGGATTGGGTGAAGGAAGTTCAGGAGCGCGGCGCCGGTGAAATTGTACTGAATATGATGAATCAGGACGGCGTGCGTAACGGCTATGATTTGCAGCAGCTGCAAATGATGCGTGAGGAGTGCCGTGTGCCACTGATTGCCTCCGGCGGTGCGGGAACGCCTCAGCATTTCCTGGATGCTTTCCAGCAAGCTAACGTTGACGGTGCCCTGGCGGCCTCCGTGTTCCATAAACAAATTATTAATATCGGTGAGCTGAAAAGCTTCCTGGCCGAAAATGGCGTGGAGATCCGCTTGTGAGTAATGAAATTTCGAACAACAGTCGACTGACCGAACAGCAGATTAATCAGCTGGATTGGGAAAAAGTGGATAACCTGATGCCCGTTATCGTGCAGCATGCGGTGTCTGGTGAAGTGCTGATGATGGGCTATATGAATCAGGAAGCGCTGGGCGTGACGCAGTCATCAGGGAAAGTGACATTCTATTCGCGTACTAAGCAGCGTCTGTGGACCAAAGGCGAAAGCTCAGGCAATTACCTCGATTTGGTAAGCATTTACCCGGATTGCGATAACGACACCCTGCTGGCTCTGGTCAATCCAATTGGCCCAACCTGCCACAAAGGCAATAACAGCTGCTTCCACCCTGCCGCTACCGACTGGGGATTCCTGTTCCAACTGGAAGAGTTGCTGGCATCACGAAAAAATGCTGACCCGGCAAGCTCGTACACAGCAAAACTTTACGCCAGTGGCACCAAGCGTATTGCGCAGAAAGTCGGTGAAGAAGGCGTGGAAACCGCACTGGCCGCCACCGTCAACGACCGTTTCGAACTGACCAATGAGGCTTCTGATTTAATGTATCACCTGCTGGTTCTGTTGCAGGATCAGGATCTTAATTTCAGTGCCGTAATTGAGAATTTGCGTCAGAGGCATAAGAAGTAACTCCACTTCGTTTCAGAAAGCAAAAAGGCCGGTTTATTGAATAAACCGGCCTTTTATACTCACATAAATTAGAACTAACGCGAATAATTTCTCAAAGCATTGCGGCCCATCACAACACCAGCGCCAAGAATGATGCCGACTAACGCACCGAGCACCAGTATAATCCCCTTTTTCGGGCTATCACGGCGGATAGGCAGGTTTGGTTTCATCACGTAGCGGAAAGAGTAGGTAGAATCAGGCTTGGATTTCAACGCGCTAATTGCCAAAAGTGACTGACGGGCATTAAAGTACGACTCATCGAATGGAAGTGGCCGCGTGGCTTCATTCTTTATAATCGATGAAAGCGCATCACTACCTAACGCAAAGAGGGTATCTTCAGAGAGTGTTTCAGCTTGTTGCACAATTGTATTCTTAGTATTTGATTGCTCAGCAACGATCAAAGCTTGATTCAGGATTGCCAAACGTTTGTCCTTCTTCTCCTGAGCTACTTTCTCTTTGGTGGCTAAGTCCTGTTTCAAATCCCCAATTTTAGAATTAATACTGCTCTGTAAGTCATCATCTAACTCATTTACGACACGCTTATTGATCTGCTGAATATAGTTTGTAAGCGTCTTCTGCGCGTCAGCTGCATTATTAGCGGTATAGCTTATTTTAAGCGGCACCGATTGATCTTTCACTGCTGGTACTATGATGAGCTTCTCGGGTTCAGCTTGATTATCCAGTTGCTCGGAAAGAGCAGACATCGCTGAGTTAAAGCGGCCAAAAAAGCGCTGTTGTACATCAGCTATGGCGGGAGTCCCGCTATAAAGCACCCCCATAGCATTAGTATAGTTAGCCACCTGCCCGGAGTCTGGATAGGTTACTATTGCTTCAGAAGTCCATTTTTCTTTAGCAACAGATAAATAAACAATGGCAACGGCAATCGCTAAAATAGCACAAATAATGATTGTGATTTTCCCACGCCAAAGCTGCATGAAAAGATCAATTAAATCAATGGATTCATCTACCTGACTGTTACGCTCTCTCGTCACACTATTGTTATCTAAATTCATGTTCACCCTAAGCAAAAAAAATAAGCAATTGTCTGCGTAATGCAATTATAAACTGGAGCTTTCGTAAATACCTAACTTAAACTCTGTAATTTAGATCAGATTGTACCGAAATTTGACACATGTGCGGACATTCAATGTTCAACGACAGTTAATAGGGCCCCTATACATGTTCTCGTATCCGAAGCAAATAAAAACGACCCATTTATAGGGTCGTTTTTATATTAATCAAAACTGGCAGGAATCACTTAATCCAACCATTCAGTGTGGAATACGCCATCTTTGTCAGTGCGTTTGTAGGTATGTGCACCGAAGTAGTCACGCTGTGCCTGGATCAGGTTAGCAGGCAGCACCGCTGAACGGTAGCTGTCGTAGTAGTTGATCGCAGCGGAGAATGTTGGGGTCGGAATGCCGTTCTGAACGGCATAAGAGACCACATCACGCAGCGCCTGCTGGTATTCGTCAGCAATATTTTTGAAGTACGGTGCCAGCAACAGGTTCGCAATGGACGCGTTTTCAGCATAAGCATCGGTAATTTTTTGCAAGAACTGAGCGCGAATGATACAACCAGCGCGGAAGATCTTAGCAATTTCGCCGTAATGCAGGTCCCAGTGGTTCTCTTCTGAAGCCGCTTTCAGCTGTGAGAAGCCCTGAGCATAAGAGACGATCTTACCCAGATACAACGCACGACGGATTTTCTCGATAAACTCCGCTTTGTCTCCAGTAAAAGGCTTAACCGTTGGGCCTGTCAAAACTTTAGAGGCTGCAACACGCTGATCTTTCAAAGAGGAGAGGTAGCGGGCAAATACAGACTCAGTGATCAGCGTTAGAGGTTCGCCGAGATCCAGAGAGCTTTGGCTGGTCCATTTACCCGTACCTTTATTGGCCGCTTCATCCAGAATCACATCAACCAGATATTTACCTTCTTCGTCTTTCTTGGTGAAGATATCTTTGGTGATGTCGATCAGGTAGCTGTTCAGTTCACCTTTGTTCCAGTCAACGAAGGTGCTAGCCAACTCTTCATTGCTCAGACCTAAAGACTGTTTCAGCAGGGAATAGGCTTCAGCGATAAGCTGCATGTCACCGTATTCGATGCCGTTGTGAACCATTTTAACGTAGTGACCAGCGCCGTCAGCGCCAATGTAAGCCACACAGGCTTCGCCATCTTCAGCACGGGCTGCGATTTGCTCAAGGATTGGAGCAACCAGTGCGTAAGCTTCTTTCTGACCACCAGGCATGATGGATGGTCCTTTTAATGCGCCCTCTTCACCACCGGAAACACCGGTGCCGATAAAGTTAAAACCTTGCTCAGACAGTTCACGGTTGCGGCGAATGGTGTCTTTATAGTAGGTGTTGCCACCATCGATGAGGATGTCACCTTTATCCAAGTGCGGAGTCAATGATGCGATGGTTTTATCTGTCGCTTCGCCTGCTTTCACCATCAGCAGGATACGGCGTGGTTTTTCCAGCGAGTCAACAAACTCTTCAACGCTGTAGTGCGGGACCAGATTTTTACCCGGGTTTTCAGCGATGACTTCATCAGTCTTGTCGCCAGAACGGTTAAAAATAGAAACGGAATAACCACGGCTTTCGATGTTAAGCGCCAGGTTACGGCCCATTACCGCCATACCGACAACGCCGATCTGTTGTTTGGACATTAGCAACTCCTGTCTGAATTGGTTGAACACCCGGATACTCGCCTAATCCCTTGTTATTTAGGGGTTAAATCGTATTGGGCTATACAAATGAACACAAGTATTGTACATGAGAATTGCCAAGGGGGAACCTATTACAGTCATCATAGTCTTAGGAAGATGGGCTACGAGAGGAACGGTTACCTCGACTCAACCCTATTGAGCAAATTTTATTTAATACGAATATTGGCAGACTACATAAATAAAAAATTCAGGATTAATGTTTATTAAGTTGCGATAACGATAACACTACTTTAACTAGATCGTCCCAAGTATCACAAACAATTTGCGGCGCAGTAGGCGAAGGGATACTTGCAGGTAAAAAATGATCAAGGTTTTGATGCATATCGCTTAGCTGCATCATCAAGTCACCTGCATTTTTAGGATCGAAGAAACTGACCTTACTATAATTACCGATGGACTCATGTGCATAGGGAAGATTAGCGGCCAAAATGGGCAAATCAAATACCTGAGCCTCTGTGAGTCGTAACCCCCAAGTTTCCAATAAAGATGGAAAAATAAGTGCTGTGGATGATTTGTATTGCTCTTTCATTTTCTCAGAAGTTAAGATCCCTGTGAAAATGATATTCTCTAGATTTAACCGCTGACAGCAGTCGATGAGATAGTCCCCATACCTACTAACCCCCCTATTGAAAGTGAAAATTATTTTGGTAGATAAATATTTATTTGGTTCACTATCGCGTAGCATTTTCATCGCTTGAACTACAATTTCGAAGTTTTTAAATGTTCGCGGGAAAGCAGGATAAAAAAGAATGACTTCATCTGCTTTTTTAGCACCAATACTAAAAAAATCTATTGCTGTTGTTTTTTTTGCGGACTTAGGCTTTGCTACTATTGTTTTTTCTACACCGTACCATTTTTTAAAACTATCTGAAATCCAATTTTGTTGAACAACAACCGCGGTATTCGATTTTATGTTAATTTTATATAAGTATTTATACAACAGTGTGAAAAGAAAGAATTTCTTATCATAGGCGAAATCTTTCTTCGTTGGATTATAAAAAGGTGATGGATTATGACAGTAAACAAATTTATACTCTGCTGTATTTAAAGAACTTATATCATGCAAATTAAACCATATTTTTGGCTTTAATTTCTTACTCAAGAAATAGCTAGTAATAAACTCAAAATAAATTCTTTTGATCCAACTTTTCTTAATACTTGGATACTCGATAAAAGTAATATTACTATAAATTTCATTCTCAAAAAGTTGCTTATCATGAACCAGACAAATTACTTCAAGATCGTTATGATCAGAAAAAGAATTCACTAACTCTCTAATAACAGTAAGTATCCCACCTTCAGTCATATTGACGCCAGACAAAACGACTCTACTCATTATATGCAATCCAAATGACAGAAAAAAACAAAGAATAAACAACTCTTTCACTAAAATATGGAAGAACTGAAGTCCTTAAGAAATTAAACTTTTCCGAAAAAGTCAAAACATTATTATCAGCGGGATAAAGCGTTTTATATTTATAAACTAAATAATAGAATCTTGCTGCCGAAACAGATGCTCTTATACCACTCATTGTTTTTGAAAAGCGCTTAATTCTTGATGCAAAACTACGGCTATGTGAACCAACAACATTTAGAGCATGTTGACGATACTCAATCAAAGCCGTGTCAACATAAAATATTTTTCCAAATATGCACGCCAGAAAAGCATACCAATGATCATGCATAGATGCCTGAAGAGGAATCATTGGGCTAAGGAGATATAACTGACGATTCATAATAATAGTGCATCCATAAACAGAAGATTTCCAAAGAAGGTAAGGAATTTCTTTATTATTTAATGGATTTAAATTATTGAATTGATAGAAACTAGGATAGATAATATTTCGATTTTCGTTAACTAATTTCAAATCCGAAAATCCAAGGCATGGTAACTTCACACCGTTTATATCCCTTTCATTTTCAATAATATTTCGAAGCATGATTTCAACTTTGTTGTCATGCCAGAAGTCGTCCTGATCACAAAACATAATGAAATTTGATTTAGAATGCTTAAGTGCAGCATTGAAGTTATTAACAACACCACCCTTCTTTACTTCGTCACAAATAACTACTCTAGGATCCTCAAGTGAGTGTTTTCTTATAAGATCAAGGGTATTGTCTGACGAACCATCATCTGATACTAAAATAGATATATTTTGGTAAGTTTGGCAGGAAAGTGACTGTAACAATTCTACTATATATTTCGATCCGTT
>Ga0105854_1000192_pt1 | contig 32172 bp, 25 predicted proteins | sample OrgsoiDNA_201058_FD_89679 | JGI IMG/M metagenome (GOLD analysis project Ga0105854, IMG submission 89679) | Permafrost soil microbial communities from the Arctic, to analyse light accelerated degradation of dissolved organic matter (DOM) -... | ecosystem: Environmental > Terrestrial > Soil >... | reverse complement strand
GAAAACATCTGCATCCGCAATCCGCAGTATGCGATCGAACAGTTGAACAAGCTGTGCCAGCTGGGTGTGTCGGTGGCCATCGACGATTTCGGCACCGGCTATTCTTCGCTGTCGTACCTGCACCGCTTCCCGATCCACACGATCAAGATCGACCAGTCGTTTGTGAAGGAAATCCACGACGAGAACGGGCACTATCCTGTCATCCTGGCGATCATTTCGATTGCGCGCGGGCTGGGCCTGCACCTGATTGCCGAGGGCGTGGAAACGGAAGGCCAGGCGCGCTATCTGCAGGACAAAGGCTGCACCACGATGCAGGGCTATCTGTACCACCGGCCGATTTCGCTATCGAGTTTCATGGCCGTGCTGGAAGAGCAGAACCGCCTGATCGCCGGTGCGGCGCCAGCGCTGCAGCCGCCGCTGGCCATCGAAGCCTGATGTATGCCGGGAACTGAGATGGCGGCGACCGAGGCGACCTACACTGCAGACTATCTGCGCCTGAAAGGCCTGGCCGAGAAGGGCCACGCGAATGCCCAGCATAGCCTGGGCTTCATGTATTTCAATGGACAGGGTATCGCGCAAAGTTATGCGCAGGCCCTGCACTGGTATGGCCTGGCGGCTGCGCAAGGGCTGGAACACGCGCAGTACAACCTGGGCGTGATGTGCCAAAAGGGGCAAGGCGTAGTCCAGGATTTCACGCAGGCCGCGCACTGGTACCTGAAGGCGGCCGAGCAAGGGTATGCGGCGGCCCAGTACAACCTGGGGTGGCTGTATGCCAAGGGCCAGGGCGTGGCGCAAGACAGTAGTCAGGCCATGCTCTGGTTCAGCCGCGCTGCCGAACAGGGCGACGCGGGCGCGCAAAACAATCTCGGCATGATGTATGACAACGGCAAGGGCGTGCCGCAGGATTTCGCGCAAGCCATCCATTGGTACCGCAAGGCGGCTGAGCAGGGCTATGCGCGCGCGCAGTTTAATCTGGGGCTGCGCTATGACAATGGGCAGGGCGTGCCGCAAGACCGGCAACAGGCCACCGGCTGGCTGCGCAAGGCTGCCGAGCAGGGTTATGCGCCAGCCCAGTTCAACCTGGCGCTGCGCTATGAAAATGGCGAGGTGCTGCCGCAAGACGACCGTCTCGCCATCGCATGGTACCGGCGCGCGGCCGAACAGGGTCACGCCAGTTCGCAATTCAACCTGGGCCTGATCTACGACAATGGCCGGGGCGTCCCTGGCGACAAGCAGGCAGCACTAAGCTGGTACGGCAAGGCGGCGGTGCAGGGCCACGCCGCCGCGCAGCATAACCTGGGCTTGCATCACGAGCATGCCACCCAGGATTACACGCGGGCGCTGGTGTTTTACCGCCAGGCGGCCGAGCAGGGTTTTCCGGCCGCCCAATACCAGCTGGCGCACCTGCATGCGCAGGGGCTGGGTCTGCCGGCCAATGAACAGGAAGCCATATTCTGGTACCGCAAGGCGGCCGGCCAGGGCCATGTGCGGGCCCAGTTTGACCTGGGCCTGCGCCATGAAAACGGGCAGGGCGTACCGCAGGATTTGCGCCTGGCGCTGGAGTGGTACCGGCGCGCAGCCGAACAGGATTATGCGCCGGCACAGTATATGCAAGGCGTGCTGCACGACCGCGACGATGGTCCCGCGCCCGACAGCGTGCAGGCCTGTGCCTGTTATCGCCGGGCCGCCGCCCAAGGCCACAGCATGGCGCAGTTTTCGCTGGGCCTGCGCCACGATAATGGGCAGGATGTGCCACAGGATTATGTGGCTGCCTGCGCCTGGTATGCGCTGGCCGCGCAGCAGGGCCATGCACGCGCTCAGTTCAATCTTGGACTGATGGCTGCCAGCGGCCAGGGCGCGCCGCTCGATTTGCAGCAGGCGTATCTGTGGCTGTCGATGGCCGCCGCCGCCGGTGTGGCCGGTGCGGAAAAAGCTGTCCTGCAGATTGCGGCGCGCATGCGTGAGACGGAACTGACGCAGGCGCGCCAGCGCCTGGAAGCTTTGAGCGTTTAGCATCCGCTGAAAAATCATTGCACAAAGGCAAGCTGCGTGCCAGCTTCTTTCGTGCGTGAATACAACAGAGTTTGTTGTATATTCCCTTCCCCGTGCCCGTACCGCTTGTCCTTGAGGCAGGCGCCGAAGAAAATGCTGCAGTACGGAAGTTTTGATGTGCTAAGGTTTCAGGCGAAGAAGATTTGTCTGTTCACCGCCATTTGTTCAATTACCTTCCACAAAAGGAAAGATATGCGCCTGAACTCTCGCCTTGGTCTGCTTGTGCCCTTGTCATCCGTACTGATTTTGTGTGCAGTGCCTGCCATCGCCGCCAATCCTCTGGACGCTTTGAGTAACCAGGACGCCAGCAATGGCTTGAAAGCCGCACTGGACGCGGGCTCGGCGGCCGCCGTTGCCAAACTGGGCGTGCAAAATGGTTTTTTAAATAATGACAAGGTCAAGATCAAGCTGCCCGGCATTCTGGAGCAGGCCAAGCCCTTGCTGAAAATGACGGGACGCGGGCAGCAGCTCGATGACCTGGTGGTGTCGATGAACCGCGCCGCTGAATCGGCCGTGCCGATGGCCAAGCCCTTGCTGATCGATGCGGTCAAGTCGATGAGCGTTACCGATGCCAAAAATATACTGTCCGGCGGTGATACATCCGTCACCGATTTTTTCCGGCAAAAGACTGCCGCGCCACTGGCGGTCAAATTCCTGCCCATCGTCAAATCGGTCACCGACAAGTCCGGCCTATCGAGCAAATATAACAGCACCATGAGCCAGATCGGCAAGACCGGGCTGGTGCCGCCGCAGCAATCGACGGTGGAAGGTTATGTCACCGACCGCGCGCTCGATGGGCTGTATCTGATGATAGGTGAAGAAGAAAAAGCCATCCGCCGCGATCCCCTGTCGTATGGCAGCAAGATTATTGGCAAGGTGTTTGGCAGTTTGAAATAGCCGCTATCCCGGAAATCAGTTAATTAAGAAAAAGACGGTATCCACGTAATAACGATGCTTGTTGTGGCAAACACGGAACAGCGTAAGGATTTGACACTGGAAAAAATGTTAAAATCTTGCGGCACAGATTTTTTGGCGGCGTACATAAAAACCGTCAACTCATGATTATTCTTTAGCGGCGAACTTATGTGGGGCATTCATTCATGCTTTACAGTTTGCCTTTTTTTGTTTCTCTCAAGTCCCTCAGCCATGTTCTTCTCTGAGTATCTTGTTAGGAATTCCAGATGCAGGATATATTAGGTAGTCGGATTTGTTAAGCGTACTCAAAAAATCAATCAAAACAACCTGGTGTGGATGCCTGATTCTCGGCGCGCCCAGCGCGATGGCTGCCACGCCGAACCAAGGTGGGCAATCGGGCTATATCAATATGCCCAGCGCCGTAGTGGAAACCGACGGCACTTTCAGCGTAGGTTATAGCTACAACAGCCCGTATGGTCAAACATGGGTAACGTCGAGCATTTTGCCTTTCTTGCAGGTGACCGGACGTTATGTGTCGATTACGGGCATTCCGGCATTTGGTGATGGCGATCCCGCATATGGCAAAGGTTACGGCCGCTATAAGGATAAAGTGCTCGATGGTAAGTTGCGCTTGTGGGCGGAAGGCGATTGGCTGCCCTCAGTGGCCGTCGGGGAAACAGATATCTTCGGCACGGAATTGTTCAATGGACAGTATATCGTTGCCACCAAGACTTTTGGCGCGAGCAAAAATATCGAAGCGAGCCTGGGGTATGCCCGCAAGCGCCCGGATGGTCTGTTTGCCGGTGCGCGCTGGACACCGGCAAGCTTGCCACGCTGGTCGGTAGTGGCGGAGTACGACACAACGAACTATCTGCGTGACATCCGCGCCGGCGAAACCGGAGCTAACCGGCGCAGCAAGGGTCCTGCTATTGGCCTGGAGTATCGCTGGGGCTGGCTTGGTGTGCAGGCGGCGCGCAGCCGTGATCAGTTCAGCATCAATGCCTTTGTCAGCATCCCGTTTGGCGAGCGTGAGTTCATTCCCAAAATATTTGAACCTGCCTATTTTGTCGATGACAAGAATCCGCCGCCGCGCCCCAGCAAGGAGGAATGGCATCGCGATGCCGGTTATGGCGCGGACCTGGTCAATGCCTTGGTGAAACAGGATTACAAGAACGTGCGCGTCGAGCAGGAAGGCAATACTCTTGCACTGAGCCTGACCAATAGCCGTATCTCGAATCTCGGCCGCGCCGTGGGCCGGGCCGCGCGCACGGCAGTCGCGTTCACGCCAGCGGGCACCACCACCATCCGTATCACGTATACCAAGCTTGACCAGCCGATCGCTACCTATGAATTTTTCGATTTGCCCAAGCTGAACGATTATTTTGCCGGCAAGCTTGACCGCCAGGCTTTTCTCGAAACCGTGCTGCTACGCTATCCGGAAAAGAGCGATGTGATTCGCGACGACCAACAAGCCTGGTTGCAGGAGTTTCTTGACCAGCCAGCGCCGCTCAAGCCTGCCGTTGTGAGCACACCGGCGGCCACTGTCGCGGCACCTGTCGTTGTACCAGTTTTGCCCGTCACTGCTGCTCAGTCACCGGTCATGGCGGGAACCCCCTCCGATCAGGTCGTTGATACTCCTGTGCCAGCGGTCGTCAAGCAGGCCAATGCCGTTAATACTGTTAACAACGATGGTAAGCTGGCTGTTGGCCTCGGCGTCGACGGCGATGTGGTCCAGGTCAAATCGCTGGACCGTGAAGCGAACCGCTTCAAGATCGCACCCAAGGTCGGTTTCTTTTTCAATGATCCAAGCGGCGCTTTCCGTTACTCGATTTCCGCCGTGGCCAATTATGATCGCCGCCTTGCCGATGGCTGGTACCTGAATGCCGCCGCCGGCCTGCAATTGCTGGAAACCGTTTCAGGAGTGAAGCAGCCCTCGAACAGCAACTTGCCGCACGTGCGCACCGATGTGGCGGAGTATCTGCGCGGCAACCGTTTTTCGCTCAGCCGTGTCTTGCTGAACAAATATGACCATCCTGCCGAAGGGGTGTATACGCGCCTGTCGGCTGGCTTGTATGAAGACATGTTCCGCGGCGCCGGTGGCCAGGCCTTGTATCTGCCGAAAGACAGCCGTTGGGCCGCCGATCTGTCCGTGGACGCCCTGCAGCAGCGCGGCTTCAAGGGCTTGCTCGATAGCCGCGACTACAAAACGGTAACGGCAATTGCTTCCTTGCATTACCGCTTACCGCATGACATTACTGTGACGGCACGTGCCGGCCGCTTCCTGGCGAAAGACACGGGGGTGCGTATGGAATTCAAGCGCCGCTTCCAGTCCGGCATCGAAGTCGGCGCCTGGTACACCCATACCAACGGCAACGATATCACTGCGCCCGGTACACCCGACAAGCCTTATCAGGATCGTGGCGTCTTCCTGTCGATACCATTGAACAGCATGTTGCCGATGGATACGCAATCGATCGCTGGCTTTGGGATTTCGCCATGGACCCGCGACGTAGGCCAGATGGTGGCTTCGCCCGGCGACTTGTACGATATGTTCGAACGCCCGCGCGCCGACATGAACAGCTACGATGGCTTGGGTAATTTTGCGGAACGTCCCGATGAGCAGAACCTGCCGGCCGTCAATCCTCCTGACCGCCCCTTTGTCAGTCCATGGCCCGCCATGCGCGCGCGCCTGGAGCAATCGGCGTCCGCCGCTCCCAGCGTCCCCGAATGGCTGCAGGCCACGGCAGTGGTTGGCGGCGTGGTACTGGCCTCGGCGCTGGCTGACAAGCCCGTCGACCGTTTTGTCAAGAAGCATCAGAATTCCAGTTCGTTCCGTAACTGGGACAAGCTCGGTAAAGCGACGCCGTATGTTCTGGTGGGCGCGGCTGGGGCTGCGCTTGCGTTTGGCGACGAGCGCTTGCAAAATATCGGGCTCATTTCCATGGAGTCGGTGGCAGCGGCAACGGGCTTGGCGTTGGTGGGGAAATATGCGATTGGCCGCTCTCGACCGGATGAAGACCGCGGTCCGTGGACCAGTGTGGGCAGTGGGCAATCCCGCTCGGATGCGTCCTTTCCATCGACCCATTCGGCGATCGCCTTTGCTGCCGTGACACCGTTTGCCAAAGAATACGATGCGCCATGGCTGTACAGCGTGGCCGCGCTCGGTTCGGCCGGGCGCGTTGCAGGCCGCAAACATTGGGTGTCCGATACGGTCGCTGGCGGCATCCTCGGTTACGCCATGGGTAGCTGGCTGTGGAGTGCGCAGCGTAACCAGAGCAAGTCGGGCCTGTCGATCAACCCGGGGCCGAAAGAAGTAAGCGTGACCTGGCAAACAAAATATTAACGTGACAGTATCCATTTTGCTGGCAGGTATGTTTCTGGCCGAATACGGTCGTATTAATATTAATTAAATGCCTGTTGCATCAAACTGAGGCGGAGTAAATCCGCCGCATCGGCCGTTGGAAAGGAAAATCTTTCTGGCGTGGCCGTGTACGCACCTGTTGATTCTTGCCGTTAACATTTTATTTTTTAATGCATGAGAATAGTCGATTTGGATTGCAGTAGCAGGCGCGAAGACTAAGGTAAAGGCACCACATATTACCGGCGTAGCACGGTCATGAATATGTAGTATTTTTCCTATAAGTATTTCTGCCGTTCGAAGAACTGCTGTAATATAGCCGACTCAAGAAACATGCCCCCTGCAGACCACTATTTACACATACAGCTTAATGTCAAAACTCACAAATTGTTTCATAGCCGTTGCTCTGGCATCGGCTTCCATGGCCGTATTTGCGCAAAGTGTCCAAACCCAGAGTGATCTGCTAGGTCAGGAACGGGTCACGGAAACGGTCGCACCAGCAGCCGCGCCTAAGCGCGTGAATATCACCAATCGGCCGGCAGCAGCCGATCAGGATGTAGAGGGTGACGCAGGCGGTGCAGCGGTCAGCACGGCGCGGCAGCGTACGGTGAGCGAGGCTGCGCGCAAGACCCGCGCGCCTGCGCCTGTGCCAAGCGAATTCCAGAAATTTGTTTTTGATAGTACCGGTACCAACTTACCGATTTTTGGCGCGGAGTTTTTTGCTAACGCGCCATCCACTTTTTCTCCTGTCGCCAATGCGCCGGTAGTCGCCGATTATGCACTCGGCCCTGGTGATGAGCTGATGATCCGTGGCTGGGGCAGTATCGATATCGATTATCGCGCCACGATTGACCGTAATGGCTTGATTTCGATTCCAGGCATCGGTTCGGTTCCTTTGGCCGGTGTGCGTGCAGGAGATGCCGAGGGTGTGATCCGCAATGCCATCGGCCAGCTATACAAAGGCGTGACGGTCAATGTCAACTTTGGGCGCTTGCGCTCGATTACCGTCTACGTGGTCGGCCAGGCCAGCCGTCCGGGCACCTACAATGTGTCGAGCCTGTCGACCCTCGTGACTGCGCTTTTCGCCAGCGGCGGCCCGAATGCCAACGGCAGCATGCGCCATGTGCAGATCAAGCGGGGCGGCAAGGTTGCCGCGGAACTGGACCTGTACTCCTTCATCGGCAAAGGCGATAAGTCGACCGACATGAAACTGCAAGACGGCGATACTATATTCATTCCGACGGCGGTGGGCCATGTTGCGCTGGTCGGCAAGGTGAATACCCCTGCCATCTACGAACTGAAAACTGCCAACGACAGCATCGAATCGTTGCTCGACTATGCCGGCGGCATGCCGGTCGTGGCCGATCCGCGCCGTGCCTTTCTGGAGCGTATTGATGCTAGCAGAAACCAGCCGCGCAGCGTCGAGCAGTTCGCCCTGAGCGGCGAGGGGCTCAAGCGTACGCTCAAGGATGGCGACGTGCTCAATGTCACCTCGATCACGCCGGATTTTTCAAACGCTGTCGTCTTGCGCGGTAATGTTGACCAGGCGGTACGCGCGCCGTTCAAGGCTGGCATGCGCATCAGCGACCTGATTCCTAACCGTCAGTACTTGATCACGCGCAATTCGATCAAGCGCCAGAACAATGCGGTGAATGCTGGGGACGAGCGCCAGACCAATGAGGCCGCTGATAATATTGCCACCCGAATTGGCGGTCTGGTCGACGAAATCAACTGGGACTACGCGGTGATCGAACGTGTCAATCGTACGGACCTGAGTGTTAGCCTGGTGCCGTTTAATCTCGGTAATGTTTTCACCAATCCATCCGGTCCTGACAATGTCCAGCTGCAGCCTGGCGATACAGTGACGATTTTTTCACAACAGGATGTGGCCGTGCCGATGGATAAGCGCCGCATCTTTGTCCGCGTGGAAGGCGAAGTCAATGTTCCTGGCGTGTACCAAATGACGGCGGGCGAAACGCTGCAGTCGATGTTGGCCAAGGCCGGTGGCACGACCAGCAATGCGTATCTGTTCGGCACCGCTTTTTATCGCGAAGACGTGCGCCGGCAGCAGGAGCTGAATCTGGAAAAACTCGTGAAACGCTTGGAAAGCCAGGCGCGTGCTGACCAGTCGCGTTCGGTCGCGAATTCCCGTTCGGTGACGGATGTACAGCTGGCGGAAGTGCGGCGCCAGACGGAATCGACAGCAGCGGCCCAGGCCATAGCGCGTGTCAGCCAACTGAGGCCGACTGGGCGCATCAGCCTGGGACTTGATCCGCGCGACAAGCGTTTCTCGCTCTTGCCGCAGCTGAAACTGGAAAACGGCGACCGCCTGGTTATTCCTGCGCAGCCAGAATTCGTCAATATCTTCGGCGCCGTCAATGTTGAGTCATCGCCGTTGTGGCGCCAGGGTGACCGTGTCAACGATTATTTGAAGAAGGCAGGACTCACTTCCGAGGCGGACGAGGAAAATATCTTCTTGCTGCGGGTAGATGGCAGCGTGGTGTCGCGTGATTCGGGTAGCTGGCTGTCGGGTGGCTTTGGTGGGACCGAGGTCATGCCAGGTGACACAATCGTGGTGCCGGAGAAGTTTGACAAGGAAACACGATGGACGAAATTCATGGCCGGCGCGCGCGAGTGGACGCAGATTTTGGCCAACTTTGGACTGGGTGCCGCAGCCTTCAAAACCCTGCGTGATTAATGGCTGACCAGTCTGAAATCAACATCGAATTTTCATATATGGCATTAATAAAATAAGCGGCTCACGAGTATGAATCAGATGCAACCCACGGCTTTACCGCCAAGCCCGGATACAGGCGAGCGCGAATTTAGCGTTCTCGATGTTCTTATCGTCTTGGCAAAATATAAAAAGGTAATCATATGGTTGCCGGTGACCGCAGCGATTGTCTCCGCGGCAATCAGCTTTATCTTGCCGAATGTATATAAGGCGAGCGCCAAGTTGTTGCCGCCTCAGCAGTCCCAGTCCGGCGCTTCGGCCTTGTTGTCGCAGCTCGGCGGCGCAGCAGGTGCCTGGGCAGGCTCGGCGGGGATGAAAAGTTCCAATGACCTGTATGTCGGGATGCTCAAGAGCCGTACCGTTGCCGACAAGCTGATTGCAAAGTTCGATTTGCAAAAGGTTTACGATGTCGAAACGATGGAAAAAACCCGAACTATCCTCGACGCCAATACCACCGTCGCTGCCGGCAAAGATGGCCTGATTTCTATCGAAGTCGAAGACCGGGACAAGAAGCTCGTTGCCCAACTGGCCAATGCCTATGTCAGTGAACTGGTGTCATTGACCAAGGTGCTGGCCGTTACTGAAGCGTCACAGCGCCGGGTGTTCTTCGAGCGTCAGCTCGAGCAGTCGAAGGATAATCTGGCAAAGGCTGAAATGGCCCTGAAAAGCGCGCTCGATACGCATGGCGTGATCAGCGTTGATGCCGACAGCCGCGCCATTGTCGAAACAGTCGGTCGCTTGCGTGCCCAAATTTCTGCCAAGGATATTCAGATAAGTGCGATGCAGGCATTTGTCACGACAAATAATCCTGAGTACAAACGGGCCCAGGAAGAGCTGATCAGTCTGCGCGCCGAGTTGTCAAAGCTTGAGAATGGCCGTCCTGCCTTGGCAGGTGATGCAGCGCTCAATCCGGGCAAGCAAGTGGGGCTTGAAAATATCAAGATATTACGCGATGTTAAGTATTATCAAATGTTGTACGAACTGTTGGCGAAACAGTATGAAGCAGCGCGCCTCGATGAGGCGAAAGATTCTGCCCTGATCCAAGTGCTTGATCCTGCTATTGATCCAGAACGTAAATTCAAGCCAAAACGTTCTGTATTGATCTTGGTCTCGACCATACTCGCATTGATTGCTGCAGTTGCCTGGGCATTTATGGCAGAGACGCGGAAAAAAATTCTTGCGGATCCTGACGGAAAAGCGCAATGGGAACAACTTAAAACGCTGGTTCGAGCAAAGTAAGCCAAGAGCGAGTCGTCACATTTCGCCTGGCGCGTTAGGTAGGTACGCCAGGCGAGGAAAACTGCCCTTGAAACGGATTGAAATCTCATTCGGTCGCCAGTGGGTAAAAGAATGGCATCGTGCAACGGTAGAAGAACTTTGGCAGAGCCAGACCGTATTAATTTTAAACTGACTATATAAAAAATGACCAAAAGAATCGCTCTCATCACAGGTATTACCGGCCAGGATGGCGCCTATTTAACCCAGCATTTGCTGGCGCTTGACTACACCGTGTACGGTACCTTCCGCCGTACCAGTTCGACCAATTTCTGGCGCCTGGCGGAACTGGGCGTGGAAAATCATCCGGATCTGCACCTGGTGGAATTCGATCTGACTGACCAGAGCGGCGTGTTGCGCCTGGTTGATCGCGTCCAGCCAGATGAGATTTACAATCTGGCTGCTCAAAGCTTCGTCGGCGTCTCGTTCGACCAGCCTGCTACCACGGCAAATATCACTGGCCTGGGCGCGCTGTACCTGCTCGAGGCTATCCGCTTCGTCAATCCGAAAATCAAGTTCTATCAGGCTTCGACGTCTGAAATGTTCGGCAAGGTGCAAGAGATTCCACAACTGGAAACCACGCCGTTTTATCCACGCAGCCCGTATGGCGTAGCCAAGCTGTATGCACACTGGATGACGATCAATTACCGCGAATCGTATGGCATCTTCGGCGCCAGCGGCATTTTGTTCAATCACGAGTCGCCACTGCGCGGACGTGAATTCGTCACCCGCAAGATCACCGACAGCATTGCCAAGATCGTCCTCGGCCAGCTCGATTGCCTCGAACTGGGCAATATCGACGCCAAGCGCGACTGGGGATTTGCCAAGGAGTATGTCGAAGGCATGCACCGGATGCTGCAGGTCGATGAACCGGATACCTTTGTTCTGGCTACCAACCGTACCGAAACCGTGCGCGATTTCGTCACGATGACCTGCAAAGCTGCCGGCATCACTTTGGCATGGCAAGGCGCAGCGGAAAACGAGTTTGCTGTCGATACCGCTACTGGCAAGACGATTGTGCGCATCAACCCGAAATTCTACCGTCCGGCTGAAGTGGAACTGCTGATTGGTGATCCGGCCAAAGCGGAACGCGTACTGGGCTGGAAGCCTGAAACGACGCTTGAAACGTTGTGCAAGCTGATGTATGACGCCGACTTTGCGCGTAACAAACAGGGCTTTTCGTTTTGAAGATCCTGCTGACAGGCGCGTCCGGTTTTACCGGACGACCGTTTGCCGAGATGGCCCGTGCCGCGGGTCATCAAGTGGTCGTGCTCGATTGTGACCTGGCCGACAAGGCGGCATTGCGCCAGCAAGTGTTGGCAGCGGCGCCTGACAGCGTGGTACACCTGGCAGCGATCAGTTTTGTCGGCCAGGCCGATGAAAATGCATTCTATGCCGTCAATGTCGTCGGTACCCTGAATCTGCTCGATGCCGTGCTGGCCTTGCCACAAGCTCCGCAACGGATACTGCTGGCAAGCAGCGCGAACGTGTATGGTAACTGCGATGCGTCGCCGATCACGGAAAGCCAGCCCCCTGCGCCGATGAATCACTATGCCACCAGCAAACTGGCGATGGAGCATATGGCGCGCACCTATGGTGATCGGCTTTCGCTCCTCTTTACGCGTCCCTTCAATTACACGGGGGTAGGACAAGCAAGCCAGTTCCTGATCCCCAAGCTGGTAAATCATTTTGCGCGCCGCGCGCCTGGCATTGAGCTGGGTAATTTGCACGTCGAGCGCGAGTTTAATGATGTCGATATGGTGTGCGCAGCTTATCTGCAGTTGCTCGAGCATGGACAGCCTGGCGAAACCTACAATATTTGTTCTGGCAACGCCTATACCTTGCAGCACGTGATTGCGTTGCTGTCCCAAATTACGGGGCACCAGATTGACGTGACGGTGAACCCGGCGTTTGTCCGCGTTGGGGAGGTGCATCGCTTGTGCGGCAGCCCGGCCAAGCTGCAGGCCTTGCCGGCGCTGCAGGGTGGCCCTTTCCTCAGCCGCAGCCTGGAAGACACATTACGTCACATGCTCGCTGCGGCCGAACGTGAACATCAGGCGCTGCTCGCGGCCGCTCACAATGCTCCTCGCACCTGATCGCTTTTGTAACGGATTAGCTTCGACGCGATCGGTAGATATCGAATTTTCACGAATAATGATGTGCCGTTAAGGGCAAGGGATAATGGTAGTGAATATGAATGAGTTTTTTGTCCATCCGCTTGCTGATGTGCATACCGCCGACATCGGTGCTGGCAGCCGAATTTGGCAGTTTGTTGTTGTTCTGGCAAAGGCCCGGATTGGTCGCGACTGCAATATCTGTTCGCACTGTCTGATTGAGAGCGATGTCGTGATTGGCGATCGGGTAACGGTAAAAAGCGGGGTGCAAATCTGGAATGGCCTGCGTATTGCCAATGATGTCTTTATCGGCCCGAATGTATCGTTTAGTAATGACAAGTTTCCGAAAAGCGGTAACCGGGATTTTGAATGTCTCGAAACCGTTGTGGACGAAGGCGCTTCAATTGGCGCTGGTGCGACGATTTTGCCTGGTATCCATATCGGCGCCAACGCAACCGTTGGTGCGGGCGCCGTGGTCACTAAAAATGTTCCGGCTGGAGCCACCGTGGTTGGCAATCCCGCGCGTATTCACCAACTGAATTCATAATATGACAATTATCACAAACAAAGAATTTAACGTCGACGCCTGTTCGATCGTATCGTTGCCGAAGATATCCGATCCGCGCGGTAATCTGACTTTTATCGAGGGTGGCGACCATATCCCGTTCGATATCCAGCGCGTATATTATTTGTACGATGTTCCTGGCGGCGCCGAGCGTGGGGGGCATGCGCACAAGGGCTTGCACCAGTTGATCATCGCGATGTCGGGCAGCTTCGATGTGGTGCTCGACGACGGTTTCAACAAAAAGCGCGTACATCTGAGCCGTTCCTATAACGGACTGTATGTATGTCCCATGATCTGGCGAGAGCTAGACAATTTTTCATCCGGTTCGGTGTGCATGGTATTGGCATCCAATCGTTACGATGAAGAAGATTATTTCCGCGATTACGGCGACTTTCTGAAAGCTGCAGGGGTACCAAAATGAATGTTCCATTTCTTGATCTGAAAGCGGCTTACCTCGAGTGCCAATCCGAAATCGATGCTGCGGTACAGCGCGTGCTGCACAGCGGATATTACATAGGCGGTCCCGAGGTCGAATCGTTCGAATCCGAATTCGCACAATTTTGTGGTGCCAAAGAGTGCGTCGGACTGGCCAACGGCCTCGATGCCCTGCATTTGGCATTGCGCGCGATGGATGTGGGCCCTGGTGACGAAGTCATTGTGCCAAGCAACACTTATATCGCCACCTGGCTGGCCGTTAGCCAGTGCGGCGCGACAGTGGTTCCCGTCGAGCCAGATGCGCGTACGTTCAATATCGATCCTGCCCTGATCGAGGCGGCAATCACGCCACGTACCAAGGTCATCTTGCCAGTCCATCTGTATGGTCAGCCAGCTGACCTCGATCCGATCCTGGCGATCGCCCGCAAGCATGGGCTGCTCGTATTGGAAGATGGCGCGCAGGCGCACGGTTCACGCTACAAGGGCAAGCGGATCGGCGCGCATGGCGATGTCGTGGCATGGAGTTTTTACCCAGGCAAGAACCTTGGAGCGATTGGCGACGGCGGCGCTATCACGACCGATGATCCGGTGCTGGCTGACCGCATCCGTGTGCTGCGCAATTACGGTTCGCGTGTGAAATATGTTAATGAATACCAGGGTTATAACAGCCGCCTCGACCCCTTGCAGGCTGCCATCCTTCGCGTCAAGCTGCTCCACCTGGATGAGTGGAATGCGCGTCGCAGTGCGATTGCTGCCCACTACCTGGAGCAGTTGCGAGACGGTGGCTTGGGCTTGCCATTCGTCCCGGAGTGGGCGACCCCCGCCTGGCATCTGTTTGTTGTGACGACGCCTGCCCGCGAAGTGCTCCAGCAACAACTGGCTGCAGCCGGCGTAACCACGCTGATCCACTACCCGATCCCGCCGCACCTGCAGCAATGCTACGCAGAGCTTGGCTGGAAAACTGGTGCGTTCCCACTTGCCGAAAAAATGGCCGAACAGGTACTGAGCCTGCCGATCGGTCCCCAGATGACATCGAAAGAGGTTGAGGCTGTCGTACGTGCGTTAAAACCATGAGTTTAGTAAGAACAAGTTTTCTGAATGCCATCGCCGTTGCCGTCAAAGTCGGTTCGGCGATGGTGCTCAACAAAATACTTGCGGTATATGTCGGACCTGCTGGTTATGCAGCGATCGGCCAGTTTCAAAATGTGATTTCGATGGCGCTCAGTTTATCGGGCGGTATCATTGGACCCGGCATTACAAAGGGTACAGCCGAGCATTTTGATTCGATAGAGAAGCAGCATAAAGTATGGCAAACGGCGTTGGTCCTGACACTGTCCGGTACCGTACTTGCCAGTGTTATCCTGTTCGGTGCTGCGCCGTGGCTGTCGGTGCAACTGTTGCAGCGGGCCGACATGGCGAGCGTTTTTATTGGCTTGGCGCTGGCTTTGCCAGCGATTGCCGTGAATAATTTGCTGCTTGCGGTTATCAATGGCAAAAAAGAAATCGGCGTGTTCGTCAGCGCGAATATCATCGGAAGCCTGCTTAGCCTGCTTTTGGTGGGAGTATTCACGTATGTTTGGGGATTGCATGGAGCGCTACTGGCTGTCGCAATCAGCCCGGCGACTGCATTGCTCGCAACAGCAGGCCTGGCGTGGTTTCGCGCCTGGTTCAAGATAAATTTCTTTCTTGGAAAAATCGACCGAGGGGCAGTACGCGAGTTATCCGGATTCGGGATGATGGGTTTGACAGCGGCAATCACTGCACCGCTCGCCTATATCTTCATTCGCGACTTTCTGTCGACCACGCTCGGTCAAAGCGCCGCAGGCTTTTGGCAGGCGTCCTGGAAAATCAGCGAAATTTACCTGATGCTGGTGACGCTCACTCTCTCGGTCTATTACTTGCCACGTATCGCAGAAATAAAACTGGCTAAGGAACTGCGTAGCGAAATCGTCAAGGTATATAAAGTCGTGCTGCCGATCGTCATATTTGGCGCCATCATGATTTTTATTCTCAGAGATTTTTTGATTGAAAAGCTGTTTTCTGCCGACTTTGGCCCCATGCGCGATCTGTTTGCATGGCAACTTACCGGAGACGTCCTGAAAATAGGCTCCTGGATCCTTAGCTACATCCTGCTGGGCAGGGCAATGGTGAAGTCGTTCATTGCTGCCGAATTATTGTTTTCATTGTCATTTTGTGTAGCGACGCGGGTGTTTGTGGTGCAATACGGCTTGATTGGCGTTTCAATGGCCTATGCATTCTGCTATTGCCTTTACTGGATCGCAATGGCCCTGTCAGTCAGGCGTGAATTGAAAAAAATGGAAAGTTTTAATGTCTAATTCTAGAAATATTGGAGTTACGGGCTACGTATCTGTACTAATTCCTTTGTACAACCACGCTGCTTACATTCAACAGTGTCTCGACAGCGTCCTTGCGCAAGGTCCCGAGAATATTGAACTGCTTTTGCTCGACGACGGATCCAGTGACCACGGGTTTGAAGTTGCTCTGCGCTGGAAAGAGCAACATGGTGAAAAATTCAAACGCATCATTTTCGAAAAGCAAAAAAATGCCGGTATCACCCAAACGTTTGACCGCCTCATAAGAAAAAGTACCGGTGATTACATTGCAATTCTTGCAAGTGATGACGTACTTATGGAAAATTCAATTGCTGACCGTCTTGTAGTGCTGCAGGAAGACGGCGTACGCGGCGTATTCGGCGATGCCGTGCCAGTAGACATGGATGGCAATGTTATCGGAAAAAGCGCGATCGGTGAGTTAGGCAGTCCGGCATCACGCAAAGCACTTAGCGATCCAAGAACAATTCACTGGGAATTAATTTTCCGATGGAATGTCTACGGCTCTGTACTTTTAGCGCGCCGCGAGGCTTTGATGTCAGTTGATGGCAAGTCAGTGCTGAATCTTGAAATTTTCAGTGAAGACATGCAACTTTATTATAACTTGGGTTCATCCGGTTCATTGCGTTATCTTGATAAACCGGTTGCATTGTATCGGATACATGCAGCTAGTGCCTCCCACTCCGCTGCGAACCTTCAGAAGTTACAGAGGAATGTTCATCAGTCTCGTAAGCATGCGCTTCGCGGCATGCCAGTCGTACGGAGTTGTATTGTAAGTTTACAAGCGTTTACATATCATCGCTGGAATGAACGCGCACTGATTCGTTATGCCGCACTTCCATTCGTCGCTGTGGCGTATGGCGCCATCCTTGGGTCACGAATATTCTATGACTGGTATCGTGTCATTTTCTTGCGTCAAAGTCGCGGCTGAACTCGCCATAATGAAAATTTTTTAGACAATGGTGTCGAATATTGCTCCTGCCATAATGGTAATTTATGAATATTAGTACATCAGATGATTGAATTTTATATTCTGCTTTTAGAGCACCTGCCGGTATTCGTACTGATTTTCTTATTGACTTTTGCATCAACAGCGCTGTTGTTTCGTAAGCATATTTCATCAGTATTCGATCCGCTATTCTACTTTCTTGTTGTGACGGAATCATTTTGTATTGCCGATGTTATTTTCATGGCGGTCTATGATTTTATTGAAATTCGGTATTTGATTCAATATCTCAGCAGTGAGCTTGCTCTATTTGCGGGCGTCCTGTTTTTTAGTCCCCGTTCGCGTGATTGTCAACAGGATATTATTGTTCATCCTAATACTGCATTGTTGCGTACATTATTCCAGCTTTCTTTTTTCCTATTTGTATCCTTAAATTTATTTGTTTATGCTACTCGTGGCGTTCCTATCCTTTTGGATAATCGACTTGAAGTGTACCAAGTAGGCGGTGGAATTGGATTCATATCGAGAATGTTTGATGTATTACTTGTTATAATATTTTATTATTTACTGGAAATGCAGCGGAAAAACGGTTGGCGTTGGCGGGAATGGGCGTGTCTTTTTGTTATCTCCCTGATCCAGTTGCTGAGTGGCGCCAAATCTTCAGTCTTGACTCTCGTATTTATTGCGGCGCTGTATATGTTTTATCTCGGAACAAATACAAATACCTACAAGCGCGTTACTCGCTTATTGAACCGCATATTTTTTGGCGCAGTAGTTGCATTTCTGGTTATCGCCCAAGTTCAAATTTCAGATATTCAGGTGGGAGATAGGAATTTAAATCTTTTTGATCAGGCTGCACTACGGTTCGTCAATAATGGTGATGCGTTTACCTATGCATATCCAAGGAAAATGGTTGAGACACTGGACGGTAGGGGGCCAATACTTGCTGTTATGCGAGAGTATGTTGCATTTTTCCGTCTAGTTCCAGCTGAAGATATTCAGGTGCATTTGGGTTTGCAAATCTCAAAGGCGTTTAATGGTAACGATACTATTAATCAGACAAATGCGAAGCATAATCTCTTTGGGTATGTTAATTTTGGATTTTTTGGTAGTATTGTATTTTCTCTTATGCTCGGACTTTCGATGGGATATGTTCGATATATTCTTTTTAGAAAGCGAGGAATTAGCTGGGTTACTGGTATTCCCTATATCTTATTGAATTTGGGATTTATCAGCTCGGTGAGTGATTCGGATAGTACATCTCGTGCAATACTGAATTTTATTTTTGTTTACTGTCCTTTGTTGCTAGCTTCGTTCTTTATCCTTCGTGCTGCCCGAAAAAATCCGGACCCTGCGATACCGGTTCGAGATGTACATGATTGATGAAGGCCTGCAATTTTATACCCGAGACAAGCATGTAATTGTTGCGGCGGCCGATGTTTGCGATCAGCGATTTTGGCAAAACGAGCAATTGCTGTAGTATGTCGCTTTTTTACGTCTATCGGCCATTTATGACGCCCTAATATCGATTAATTGACATAATATTTTATGTTTTTATTCGTTATTTATATTGTCTTCGGCTGATTTTATGAGAAGAAATATATGTTTGAGCTTTGGGTGAAAATATCTAATAAACTTAGAAGTACTATCTGGAATAGCATTTTCCGATGGGATTTTTACAGTTTTGGAGCGAAGATTGCAATTCTGAAGCCGATGCGGATTCAGGGCGCAAAGTGGATTGCCATTGGTTCAAATGTAACCATTCTTAATTCAGTCTGGCTTCTGGCGCTTAATCCTGAAAACCGGCAGCGTTCAAATATTCCCTTGCTTTGCATTGGAGAAGGTACTTCGATAGGACATTTTGCTCATATCGTAGCAATTGAATCCGTAAAAATAGGTGCTAAGGTTCTTATCGCCGATCGTGTGTACATTTCCGATAACCTTCATTCTTTCGATGATGTTGAAACACCGATCATCGATCAGCCGGTGAAATTCCGTGGGGCCGTCCACATCGGGGATGGGTCTTGGATTGGTGAAAACGTTTGTATTATCGGCGCCCGCATTGGGCGTCATTGTGTTGTGGCGGCGAACGCGGTGGTGACCCACGATGTGCCCGATTATTGCGTGGTAGCGGGTGCACCGGCGCGTGTCATCAAGCGCTACGACGTCGCAACCCAAGCCTGGATTATTGTTAAAAATTGAGGAAATTATCATGAAAGTTATTATCACCGGCGGCGCTGGTTTTATTGGTCGGCACTTGGCGCGACGCCTTTTGAGTGATGGGCACCAGGTACGTTTGTTTGACTCCTTTTCACCACAAATCCATGGCACCGCCAGCCCCTCGGAAGTATTGGGTGAGCTTGCCACCGCATGCGACGTCATCCGTGGTGACGTACGTGATCGTGATGCGCTGGCCGCTGCGCTGGTCGATCAGGAGGTGGTGGTCCACTTTGCAGCAGAAACTGGAACCGGCCAGTCCATGTATGAGATCGAGCGCTATGTCGACGTCAACTCACGTGGTACGGCTGTGTTACTCGATCTGCTCGCCAATAGAGGAGGCAGCATCAAACGCGTCGTTGTGGCGTCGTCACGTTCCGTTTACGGCGAAGGGCGCTATACGTGTGCCCAACACGGTGTGGTATTCCCCTTGCCGCGTAAAAAGGCGGCACTGGATGCAGGCGATTTTTCGGTAAAATGCCCTGATTGCAACGCTGCTTGTACCGAGATGTCCACCGATGAGGCATCGAAACTGCATCCAACTTCGATTTACGGTATTACCAAACTAAACCAGGAACAAATGGTGCTGGTTGCAACGCGGGCGCTGGGCTTGGGCGGGGTGGCACTGCGCTATCAGAACGTCTATGGGCCTGGTCAGTCACTGAATAATCCTTACACGGGGATTTTGTCGATTTTCTCGCGACTGTTGCAGTCGAATCAGAAGATAAACATTTTCGAAGATGGCGCGGAAAGTCGCGATTTCGTGTACATCGACGACGTGGTTGAGGCAACGACTCTGGCAATCTGTGGTGATGAGACTGTCAGCGGTGTATTTAACGTCGGCACCGGCGTAAAAACGACCGTTCTTGATGTCGCCAATACCCTGAAAAAGGTCTACGGCTCTATATCCGAGCTGGAAATCTCCGGTGATTATCGTACTGGCGACATCCGCCATAATTTTGCCGATCTTGATCAGGCACGCAAAATATTGGGCTTTGAACCGAAAATCGATTTTGCAGTTGGTATGGCCAATTTCTCCAAGTGGGTCTTGTCCGAGGGGAAATATGAAAATACCGGTACCACCTACGAACAATCGATCGAGGAAATGCGCGCACGTGGGTTGATGAAATGAGCAAGATTGGCATTGTTACCGTTACATATAACGGAGTGACTGTCCTCCAAGATTTTGTTCGTTGCCTCAAGGAGCAAACATGTCAGGATTACATCCTCTACGTCATTGATAATTTCTCCAGTGATGATTCCGCTAACGAAATCGAGCGACTTTGTGTGGAGAATAAAATTCCGTTCCAGCTGATACGGAACGACAAAAATCTAGGCGTCGCTCGTGCGAACAATCAGGGAATCCGCATGGCTCTGGCGGATAATTGCGATCCGGTTATTATTGCCAATAATGACATCGAATTCTATCCAGATACATTGGCTTCGGTAAATGAGTATGCCAGGACGCGTCCGACGGACATGATCTTGCCTAAAGTCGTTTTTCACGATCAGCCGGATCTCGTCTGGTGCGCTGGCGGCAAGATTTCGGCCTTGCGTGGCGTACCGCGCACGGCTGGGTATCGTCAGAAAGATGGCGCAGCGTTTGCCGAGCCCAAGTACGTGACCTCGGCGCCTACCTGCTTTCTGGTCGTGCCAGCTGAAGTGTTCAAGTCGGTGGGACTGATGGATGAAGATTATTTTGTTTATCTGGACGACTCTGATTTTGTTGTGCGTGCCGCGAACTCCGGTTATCGAATCTACTATACGCCAGGTCCTGTGATTCGTCATAAAGTTTCGATTTCAACGGGTGGCGCTGATTCACCATTCACGATTCATCAGATATCGAAGAATACGATATTGTTTCTTTATAAAAACAACCCTCCGGTTCTGGCTGCGTGGTACATTTTTGTTGCCTTGATACGTAACATGCTTCATTTACGGCGCTATAACGCTATTCAACGCAACAAGCTATTCCAAGGTTTGGGAGACGGTTTGCGATTCATCTTTGATAAATCGGCTGCACGCCACAATATCCCTCGCGTTTAATAATGTTCGGCGTCTTTCTAACGACGATTTCAAGTTTTCGGCGGCTTCAATTTGTTGACACATCAGTGCACATCACAAGCGCTGGTTTGTCGGCTTGATGCTGAAAGTAGATGTGCTACATGGCTTAGAGTAGTGAGCACTTGTCATAACGGTAGCCTTGCCCTGGCAAGATTTTGGAAAGTAATAGATCCATGAGAGTCGGTATCGACGCGCGTTTCATCACGCGCCACCCGCGCCGCGGCATCGGCAACTACTCGCTGCATGTCGTTGCCGCGCTGGTCAAGCTGTACCCCGCAGTTCAGTTCTTTTTATATATCGCGATCCCGGACAGCGAAGGCATCCTGCCAAGTGGACCGAATGTCACCGTGCGCCAGCTGAAAATGCCGGCCTACCCGCTGTGGGAGCAAGTGGCTCTGCCGCGCGCGGCGCGCGAGGACAGGCTCGATATCCTGCATGGGTTGGGCAATACCGCGCCGATCTTCGTGCCGGCAAATGTACGTATGGTGCTGTCACTGATGGATGTGATGTTTCTCCAGACCGGTGAGTTCGTGCCGAAGCCAACCAACCGCTACCAGGCATGGGGGCGTCATTACCGTCGCTTCGTGTCGCCGCGTTGCGCACGCGCGGCCGACCATGTAATCACGATTTCGGATTTTTCGCGCAAGGATATCCTCGATCTGATCCCGGGCCTGGACCCGGCCCGGGTGCATGTCACGTTCCTCTCCTGCGACGCCGTGTTTCAGCATCAGCGCAGCGCGGAACCGGTCCAGCGCCCGGCCGGCGGCGGCGCGCGTCCTTACATTTTCACCCTCGGCGCCAATGATCCGCGCAAGAATACGGTGCGTCTCGTGACTGCCTACCTGGCATTGGTAAAAGAGCATGGTATCGAGCACGATCTCGTTATCAGCGGCTACGCCGGCTGGGAGCAGAGCGAGGCCTACCAGCTGGTCAAGGAGGCTGGCGCCGCGGCGCGCGTGAAGTTCCTCGGCTTTATCGATATCCAGGAACTGGTCGCCTTGTATCGTAATGCGGAACTGTTCGTCTACCCGTCGCTGTACGAAGGCTTCGGTATTCCTATTCTGGAAGCGTTTTCTTCGGGTTGCCCGGTCATTGCGTCGAATGTCACGTCGATTCCGGAAGTGGCCGGAGACGCGGCGCTGTGCGTCGATCCGCTGTCGGTCGAAGCGATCAAGACCACCATGCTGCAAGTGCTCCAGGACGACGCGCTGCGCGCAACGCTGGCACAAAAAGGCTACGCGCGCGCGCGCCAATTCACCTGGGAAGAAACTGCGCGCCAGACCTTCGCCATTTACGAGGCTTGCCTCAATAAACCTACAGTCCAATGAAGCTACTTGCCATTTCTGGCCGTATTCCTGCAATTGACAGGAATGGCGACCAAGTCATTTCGTATTTCCGCCTTAGTCACCTGGCTCGCAACAACACGGTTGAACTGATTTGTTTTGGCAGCCGCGACCAGCCAGAGGACCGGGCCGCGACGCTGGCCCTGGAAGCGCTGGGCATCGTGGTTCACCTGGTGCCATGGAACAAGTTCAGTGCGGCGCTGCAGGTATTGCAGGCCATTCCGTTTGCGGGCATGCCGTTTCAGTGCGCGTATTTTCGTTCGCGTCAGTTCCAGAAGGTGTATCAGACGGTATCCGCCCGCTTTGCTCCCGAGGCGCTGTATGCGGTCATGATCCGGGTATTGCCGAATGCGCGCGGCTACCAGGGGCGGCTGTTTGTCGACATGGTCGACTCGATGGGACTGAATTTCGGCCGCCGCGCCGGTATGGAAAAGGGTGTCAAGGGCTGGCTTCTCGGCATCGAGGCGCGCCGCGTTGCCGCCTACGAGAAGCAGGTTGCTCAACGTGCGGAACACTGTTTCGTGGTGTCGGGTATCGACCAGCAGGCAATCGGCTCGGATCATGTCGGCGTCTTGCCGCTTGGTATCGATGTCACGCGCTTCAATCGTTCGGCCGCCGCAGCGACCGCACCGTTGATCGCTTTCACGGGCAATATGTTTTATCAACCGAACGTGGACGCCATGTTGTGGTTCGCCGAACACTGCTGGCCCGCGATCAAGGCCGCCGTACCTGGTGTGCGTGTGTTGGTGGTAGGCAATCGCCCGCAGCCAAGCCTGGTCGCGCTGGGCAAGGCCGATCCCGCCATCGAAGTGATGGGACGCGTGCCATCGGTCGCTGAAGTCATCAAGACCGCTGCGGTCGCCGTGGCGCCGATGCGTTCCGGTTCAGGCATGCAATTCAAGATCCTGGAAGCGATGGCGTGCGGCGTGCCGGTGGTCGCAACGACGATAGGACAGGGCGACATCGGCTGCGTGGCCGGTGTCGACATTCTGGTGCGCGATGGCGCAGCCGAGTTTGCGCAAGAGGTCATTTCACTGCTCCAGTCGGCCGCGCTGCGCGAGCAGGTCGGCAGCGCAGGCTACGCTTACGTGCAAAAAAACCATAGCTGGGACGCGATCAATCAGCGCTTCGTCCAGGCTTGCCACCTGGCTTGATCATGCAAAAAATACTGGTCACTGGGGCTAACGGTTTTGTTGGCAAAATGGTCTGCGCAGAATTGCTGGCACGTGGTTTCGAGGTCATCGCCGCGGTGCGTAAGGTGCCCGCGGACGCGGACGTGAACAGCGCCGGCTTGCGCTTTGTCGGCGTCGGCAATGTCGATGCCGACACCAACTGGGATACGGCTTTGGCGGGCTGCTCAGGCGTGATCCACCTGGCTGCGCGGGCGCACATTTTGAACGACGGGGCGGCCGATCCGCTGGCAGCATTTCGTGCGACCAACGTGGCCGGCACCCTGCAATTGGCGCGCAGCGCTGCGCGCGCCGGTGTGGCGCGGTTTGTCTTTGTCAGTTCGGTGGGCGTGAATGGCAACCAGAACCAGCGGCCGTTTACCGAAGACGATGTGCCGTTGCCGGCCGAACCCTATGCCGTCTCGAAGCTTGAAGCGGAACTGGCTTTGCAGGCCAATGCGGCCAACTGCGCCATGGAACTGGTGATCGTGCGTCCTCCGCTCGTGTATGGTCCCGGCTGCCCTGGTAACTTCCTGCGTCTGCTGAAAGTGTTATCGAGCCGGATTCCAATGCCCTTTGGCGCGATGCGCAACAAGCGCAGCTTCATCGGCATCTGGAACCTGGCCGATTTTCTTGCCACCTGCCTGGTACACGAGAAGGCGGCCGGCCAGGTGTTCCTGATTTCCGACCTGGAAGACGTCACGCTGCCTGACCTGTTGCGCGGACTGGCGCGCGGCATGGGCAGTAGCGCAGCGTTGTTTTCAGTCCCCCCCAGTTGGCTGGCGAAATTGGCCGGCATGGCAGGCAGGAGCGCCACGTTCGACAAGCTGGGTGGGGCCTTGACTATCGACGCCAGCCGCGCCCGTACCGTACTGGGCTGGACGCCACCAGTCAGCCTGGCCGAAGGATTGCAGCGCACGGGGCGCTGGTATGCAAAACGTTAAGGCGCTGCTTGGCATAGATCGGGAGGTGGCCGGTAAAATTATCGTCTAGAACAGGTAATATTTCTCCCGGCCAAACGGAAATATTAAAAGGCGAACAGAAAAGTCAAAATATCCACCAGCGATGGCAGCGCTGTGATACTACTGCCGAATGGCATGGTACCCACCGGGCTCATACGCGGTAGGCCACGCTGAGCGCGAGGAAGCGGGCCATCGTGCTGTCACTGCGCCAGTCGCTCTCTCTGCCGCTCGATGGTACCCGGCAATACATCTATCCCGAAGTAGCGCGCTCAGGCATTGCCCATTTGCTTAAACGCGAAGACATGGCCCGCCTGAGAGATGTGATTCCCGAGGCCGAGGGAGAAACGATGTCGGCCAAGAAAGCCTTCAGAGAATACGAACCCGGCTTTGTTCACGTTGATATTAAATATTTTCCGCAGATGCCAGACGAAAGCTCGCGTCGCTATCAGTTCGTGGCCATTGACCTCGCCACACGCTGGGTGTTCCTGCACATCTATGGTGACATGAGCGAAAAAAGCTGCGTCGACTTCCTGCGCCGGCTCAAGTTGTTCTCACCGATCAGTATCATCAAACTGCTGAGCGACAACGGTTCGTAATTCACCAACCGCTTTACAACAAAGACAGGAAGCCCGGCGGCCAGCACGCCTTCGATAAAGTCTGCGCCGGCACGGGCATCGAACATCGCTTGGCACCGCTCCGCCATCCGCAATCGAATGGTATGGTTGAACGATTCAGCGGCCGTATCAGCGAGCTATTGCAGCAAACCCGATTCGGCAGCCGGGCCGATCTGAAGGTAAATCGCCACAATTACTATTGTAGACACTCCTGATCCATAATTCAGACAAAGGAGAAATCATGAGTGGTAAGTGTTACACGGAAGAATTTAAGATTGCTGCGATCAAGCAGGTTGTTGAGCGAGGACATCCAGCGGCCGAGGTCGCTGAACGGCTTTGCGTCAGTATCCACAGCATCTATGCGTGGACAAAGCGATACGGCGTGCCCGAAGCCGAGCACAAGGTCCAGGACGTCCAGTCGGACGAAATGCGACGGCTAAAGGCAGAATTGAAGAGCGTCACCGAGGAGCGCGATATCTTGAAAAAGGCCGTGGTGTACTTTGCCAAGACGTCCGGGTAAGGTACGCCTTCATTCAAGAGATACAGGACGAATTTCCGGTGCGGCGCTGTGCAAGATGATGGTAGTTCACCCGGGCGGTTTTATGCGTGGTGCGTTTAACCAGAAAGCAGGCGGGCCAAGGAAGGCAAGCGCCTGCTCGGTCACATTCAGCAATCATGGCTGGAAAGCGGTGCGGTCTACGGTTACCGCACGATGTCCGACGACCTGCTCGACTTATTTTCGCGCCAGGTTGTCGGGTGGTCGATAAGTTCGCGCATTGATGCGGAACTGGCGATGAATGCGCTGCTGATGGCGGTTTGGCGACGCAAGCCGGCCAATTTTGTAATGGTTCATTCGGATTAGGGCTCGCAGTTCACCAGGAAGGACTGGCGCGATTTCTAGACGGCGCATCGGCTGGAGCCAAAACTGTCACGAAAATGCTGTCGCTGAGAGTTTCTTCCAGCTTTTAAAGCGTGAGCGCATCAAGCGCAAAACCTATGCAACCAGACAACCAGAGACGACGCCAGACAGGATATCTTCGACTACATCGAGATGTTCTACAATCCGAAGCGCCGTCGTGGATTTAATGACAGGTTTTCGCCAGCAGAGTTCGAACGAAAGCATTTTGAACGGCTCGCGGGTGTCTAGCAGACTCGTGGGATTTCAGGCGACGTTGCTTAACTAGTTAAAGCTTTACAACCACCACATTCCACAACGGGCCATCACTGCAAAAACACCCATCCAGGCGCTCAAAGAATCGGAGCAAAAGAAGCCGGACCTATTTGTAAAGCCCATTTATGATCAAACGGGACCGTACAGTTAACCGCATTTACGGTCAGACGAGTCTGATATTTACGTGATATCAAGTTACGGCGCAGTCTATCCGATTGAGTGGGTAAAAGTTCTTACCCTTACATCTCATATATACAACCACGCTTGGAAAATTACTTCTCGCTTTTTGAACCATCATCAAGAATCGATGGAATATTGGCGGTCGCCCATTTTGTGAAGTAATCCTGCAGCAAGATAGATGCATATTCGGATATATGACCCTCGTCGCGATGTAACGGAAGTCCATTTTTTATAAATGAACATTTATTGTCACTCCGATCGCAAAAAACATCATTTTGCTCAAAGATGAGAACATTTGGATGCGATTGCTTAATTGCTTGTAGTAGTGGATTAAAATTATGAAGAAGCACACCACGAATTTCGGCGGAAATTACACAGTTATCCGGTTTTTGCCTGAACGGTGATTTGAAACAGGCCTTTGGATTAAAGTCCGGCTTGATATGTGGAGTGAAAACAATAACCTTTATCCCGCGACTTTCAAGAAAATTAATTCGTTGAACTACTCGATCAATATATGCGCCTGATGGGTCTCTCGCCAAGCCGTCCATGATGACAAATTTTAGGGACGGAGTTTTTTTAATAATATCGTCAATAAATTTGGCTTGATCTACCGCGCGCGAGCCAAAGCACGGACTTCTAGTGACCTCACCTGAACCATCTGAACCAACTGCACATGTTCCTATGGAAAGAATAGTCTGTTTGCTTAGTCTTCTATTTTTGGCGAAGCCCGGATAAAGTTGATTTGCAAAACTATTTCCGAGTAGAAGAATAGTTGGCTGCCTAGTACTGCTTTTCATACAGAACCACCAAGACAAGCTGTCCTGATCTTTATAAGGATAGTCTGTCAAGCAAGTGTCGTTCTTTGTATAAGACCAAAATGGACCGGTAAATTGTTGCCGAACCTCCTGAGTAAAATCACTCGTGGTCACTGCTTTGCGTTCTACCAAGCCATTTTTGCAAAATATTGCCAGACCGCTTAAGAATAATATAAAACTAATTAGAAGAAAAATTTTAACTAAGCTATAGCCATTGGATTTCCTGACCCTCGTTTCGATGACTGCGTAGGTAAGCCAAGCCAAGAAAATCGAAAGAAACACTGCGGCTAATCGCAATGACGAATCGGGCAATCCTCCCTCTATAATTTTGAGAAATGTTAATAATGGCCAATGCCATAAATACAATGGGAAACTTATCAAGCCGAACCAAACTATTACCTTGTTTGTTAGGATAGTGCGACTTAATATTGTGAAGGGGCCAGATAAAATAATTAAAACGGAGCCTATGACCGGAATGAGTGCCCAATATCCAGGGAAGGAAGCATCTTTATTGATTAGTAAAAAACCGGATACCAGTATTAGGAAGCCAAGAAATGAAGCTCCGTTGCTTAAAATAGTATTTTTTTGAAATTCTTCAACAGTTATTTTGTGATGGAGAGAGAAGTATGACAATAAACTGCCAAATAGTAACTCCCAAAAACGGGTTATTGGAGAGTAAAAAGTCGCGACGCCATCAATTTTTATCGTGTACAGGTTTAAAAAAAAAGACGCTAAAATAAACCCGACCACTAACGCTAGGCGGTAAAACTTCATGCGCCAAAAGAACCAACACAGTAAGGGCCAGATAAAATAGAATTGTTCCTCAATACCCAGGCTCCATAGATGGAGCAGGGGTTTTGTTTCTGCGGAATTATCGAAGTAACCAGCTTCACTCCACAATACAAAGTTGGAGATAAAGCCAGTAGCCGCCATTGTATGTTTTCCAAGCTGTTTGTACTCGTCAGCAAGGAGCGAAAACCAGCCGAATACAATCGATGCAGTCAATACAATAAGTAGCGCAGGATAGATTCTTTTGATGCGACGTGCGTAAAACTCTGAAAAACTAAACGTACCTTTGTCGAGATTTTCAAAAATGATCGTAGAAATCAAAAAGCCTGAGATGACGAAGAAAACATCGACGCCGATGAATCCACCTTTCATCCAACTAGGAAAGGCATGAAAAGCAACCACAGACAAAACAGCTATAGCTCTTAAGCCGTCAATGTCTGGACGATATTTTGGATGTGAAAGATGGAGGGCGGGATTCGTCATCGAACTGTGCTTACGTACGCCTGTTACTGTTTAGGCATTGTAGTAAGGTGAAATTGTTGTAAGCCAAAGATTATACTTTAGATGGGCTTTGTTGCACAAATTAAGTGCAACTCCAGATTATATAGGGTTTCAGTAGACTAGCAGCGGCATGGACTCCCACTAATCTAGTGGACATTCTTGCCCTATGATTTGAGCATAGGAGGAAGTTGATGAGTACACAGCGTTATACCCCGGAATTTCAAGAAGAAGCAGTGCGGTAAATCGCAGAGCGAGGCTCGCAGCAGATTGTTCGCTTGCAGACAGCACCGATTCGCCAGCAGTGACCGACGTTAGCGCGCCTTCCCGTTCGAGCTTATGCAAGTTTAACAACTGGCTTGCATCGACGCCGTGCTTGCGTGCGACCAGCGATACGTTCATGCTTGGCTTGTAAGTCTCGCGTACCAGGGCTGCTTTTTCCTCGGCAGACCAGTGTCTGCGGCGCTCTTGATTCAGCGTCACGACCTCGATTGTTTGCTTGTTCTAGCCATGTGCACAGTCCTATTCCTATCCCTAAAGATAACGCATAGGCTGTGCCTGATGATTCAGGGGGCTATTTCATTCTAGATTTCGAGGTTAGCCCCGTCACGTTTTCTATACGTTTTTTGCGGACGCGCTCTCGTATCAGGCGTTGGCAGAGGTGTTCTGCAACCACGTTATCGTGTAGTTTTCGCGCCGACTCATCCTCTCATATTCGGGCCCACTGTAGGTGGCGGCTACTCCGGGTTCGGTCGGCGGGATCAGGTTGGTTGATACGGTTCCCAGCAACATCTTCCACAGATGGTCATCGAAATCCGACGACGGTGTGAACTTGGGTACGATTGTTCGCAACTGATCGCGGATGGCTTCATGGTCCGCCTGCTCGCATGCTTGGCCGAGCTGCCTAAGCATTTGCTCCAGGAAGGGCCAGGCAATCTCCGCTTCTTGGGCAGGCATGATGAGGGGGTGTTCGGTACCGGTGACATTGTCGCCGATCGGCAATTCTTCATACAGCTTTCACCCGGACGCAAGCTTACATAGCGAATTTTAATGCCGCCCTGGCCCGTGTCGCCGCGTACTTCATGCCCGCTCAGGTAAATCATTTTCTTGGCCAGGCTGGCAATTTTTGACCGGCTCGCCTATATCCAGCACGAACACGTCACCGCCCATGGGGCCCGCCTGCAGCACCAGCTGCGCCGCTTCGGGGATGGGCATGAAATAGCGCGTGATTTCCGCATGTGTCAGCATGACCGGGCCACCTGCCGCAATCTGGCGCCGGAACAGCGGCACGACCGAAACGGACGAGTCCAGCACATTACCAAACCGCACCATGCAAAAGCGCATCTGTGTATGTGGGTGCGAGAATGCTTGCAAGATCAACTCGGGGCGGCTCTGGTATGCAAAACGTTAAGGCGCGGTTATGCACCGATGTGGTGCTGATCGGGAAAAACTGTTGTGCGAAAATGTGTCATATTACTGTCGGCGCAACACCGGTATCAAAAGCCGTAGGGAAAGGTTAAAATACTAACTCGCCATTGTATCGTTGTGATGGCGATAGCGAATGGCATGGTACCGGAAAGGCAATATACCTGATGAAGCGTTTTCTCGATTTTTCCCTGGGGCTGCTGGCCTCGATCCTGTTTTTCATCCCCTTCCTGATTTTGATCGTGCTGGTCAAGCTGACGTCAAAAGGTCCAGCTTTGTACTGGTCGAACCGGGTCGGACGCTACAATCACCTGTTCTCCATGCCCAAGCTGCGCACCATGCGGGTCGACACCCCGGTTGTAGCCACGCACCTGTTGACTAACCCCGACCAGTTCCTGACGCCGATTGGCGGCTTCCTGCGCAAGTCCAGCCTCGATGAGATTCCTCAGTTGTGGTGTATCTTGCGTGGCGACATGAGCATCGTTGGCCCAAGGCCAGCGTTGTTTAACCAGCAAAACCTGATCGACATGCGTACCGAGAAGGGCGTGCACGAGATTCGCCCGGGCTTGACAGGCTGGGCCCAGATCAATGGCCGCGATGAGCTGCCAATCGATCAAAAGGTCAAGCTTGACCTCGATTACCTGCAACGCCAGTCGCTGGCATTCGATATCAAGGTCATCGCGCTGACGGTATTAAAAGTGGTGCGCCGGGACGGCATCACCCATTAAGTTCAGCAGGGAAGTATTACAACGACGCGGCCGGTTCGAAAGAATCCGGCCGCGTTGTCTTTGGTGATTGTGTTTGTGAGGCGAGGCGGGCAGCAAGTTGCGTAGCGCATTGCTGTGTGCCTCGATGTACTACCGCAAATGGCGTGATACTGCCGACCTGACGGTGGTCGGCAGCGCTTGACGCGGCAGTGGTCAGGCCGTTACTTCGGCATCCGATGGCGGGACCAGGTTGGCTGGCATGGTCGTAAGTAATATCTTCCACAGGTGATCATCGATATCCGACGACGGTGTGAACTCGGGAACGATTGCTCGCAATTGATCGCGGATGGCTTCATGGTCGCCCTGTTCGCATGCCTGATCGAGCTGCTTGAGCATTTGCTCCAGGATCGGCCAGGCAATCTCCGCCTCTTGGGCGCGCATGATGAGCGGGTGCTCGGTACCGGTGACATTATCTCCGATGAGCAATTCTTCATACAGCTTCTCGCCCGGCCGCAAGCCAACATAACGAATTTCAATGCCGCCTTTGCCTCCGTCACTGCGTACTTCATGCCCGCTCAGATAAATCATTTTCTTGGCCAGGTCGGCAATTTTGACTGGTTCACCCATATCCAGAACGAACACGTCGCCGCCACGGCCCATGGCGCCAGCTTGCAGCACCAGTTGCGCCGCTTCGGGAATAGTCATGAAATAGCGGGTAATTTCCGCATGTGTCAGCGTAACCGGACCACCTGCTGCAATCTGGCGCCGGAACAGCGGCACGACTGAACCGGACGAGCCCAGCACATTACCAAACCGCACCATGCAAAAGCGCATCTGTGTATGCTGGCGCGAGAATGCCTGCAAGATCAACTCGGCCAGGCGCTTGGTGGAACCCATCACATTGGTTGGCCGTACCGCCTTGTCGGTGGAAATCAGGACAAAGCGTTTTACTTTGGCAGCGACTGCCGCGCGCGCAAGACTGAGTGTGCCGAAGGCATTATTGCGGATGCCTTCGATCGGATTTTGTTCTACCAGCGGTACATGCTTGTAGGCCGCCGCGTGATACACGGTTTCCACCTTGAACTGCTTGAAAATGTTTTCGCATTTTTTCGTGTCGAGCACGGATCCCAGGAATGGAATCAGCTCGACATCGATGCCGTTGGCCAAGGCGATGGCCCGTAGTTCCTGATCGATGGCATACAGGCCGTATTCGGACAATTCAATGAGCACCAGGCGGCTTGGCGCCTGCATGACGATCTGGCGGCACAGCTCGGAACCAATCGAGCCGCCGGCGCCGCTCACCGCCACGGATTTGCCGGTGATGCATACCGACAGCAACGCACTGTTGGGAGCGACAGGGTCGCGGCTGAGCAGATCTTCAATTTCTATCTCGCGCACATCTTCCACTCGCAACGAGCCTTTGACAAGGCTCTGAATTGGCGGAGTGACCTTGATCTTGATCTTCAATGGCGT
>Ga0105854_1000179_pt1 | contig 34425 bp, 23 predicted proteins | sample OrgsoiDNA_201058_FD_89679 | JGI IMG/M metagenome (GOLD analysis project Ga0105854, IMG submission 89679) | Permafrost soil microbial communities from the Arctic, to analyse light accelerated degradation of dissolved organic matter (DOM) -... | ecosystem: Environmental > Terrestrial > Soil >... | reverse complement strand
TTACTCACCACAATATGTCAACCAACAAGGAAACGTTGCTATGACCACTCCAGCATATTACAAGGATAATGTGCCCTATGATGCCAGCGGGCAGGCCATAATAACCATCACTGGCGATAAGCCCCCAACCCCGCTTGTCACCGATCTGGGTGATGGCAATTTCAAGTTCCAATCGCAGCATCAAGCCTGTTATTTAAAAAATGTCACTACGCTTGGCATGCAGTGGGTGACAGACAGACCTGATGGCGGAATTGCAATGTGTTATGCCACACCGGATGAAGAGAAAGTGGCCGTGAGTCTGATGACAGGGTTGCTGGCTGCGCCGGTATACACGCCGCAACAAGCTGCTGCAGCAACCCTGCTGTTGGGAGCCGCCGGGGCGATGGCCCTGAGCAGCGGGCGGTGGAGTATGCAACTGTCGTTAGGCGGAGTTGGCGCGGCAGCATTGCCAGGAGGGGGCGTGGCAACACTGCCTGGAGGCGGGGTCAACATACTGGCCGGAGAGATTCTCGCTGCACTGGAAGCGGCGGTCAGTCGAGCGGCGGGGCTGCTGACCGCCAGCACTGTGGGACCGATGGTAGCCGCAGCTGCAGTGATGTTTGTCTCCCTCCCGGCAGGAGAAGGCAGCGATCGGGTACCCGGGCGTAACCAGCAAGCGATGTTTGCGATGAATGCAAGGCTGCTAACCGGGAAAAACGTAGCCATTGGGCTAAGGTCGTCGAGTGTCAACCTGCCTGTGCGTGGAGCACTGGTTTAGCGCAACGGCCAGCTGACACTGGAGCTGCTGAAAACCGGGAATGGCGTGTCAGCCGCGGTGCAGGTTCTGAATGCAGTGCGCGATGCGGCTACGGGGCTGGATATCATCACGTTACCGGCAGTGGGGGGAATGCCGCCACGGATCATTTTGGTGAACCCTGTTCCGGTTCCTACAGGACCAGGAAATACCGGTAACCAAACGCCTGTCCCGGTTACCCCACTGCATACCGGGACGGATGTGAAGCCGGTAGAAAATATTGTTGTGACGCCTCCGGCAGGGGATATAGGTGAGCTGTGGGACTTTATCTACTGGCGACCCAATGCCGCCGGGACGGGCGTTGAACCGATATATGTGATGTTGAGTAGCCCACGGGATATGCCTGGTACTGTGAGCGGAAAAGGTCAGACTGTAGGCAATAACTGGCTGGGTGATGCTGGAATGGGGGATGGTGCGCCGATCCCAAGTCAGATTGCCGATAAGCTGCGTGGGCGTGAATTTGCGAGCTTCGATTCATTCCGAAAGGCTGTCTGGAAGGCGGCTTCTGATAATGCTGAGTTAAAAAAGCAATTTAGTAATCAAAACCAAGGAAACATCGAAAATAGGAAATCACCATTTGTTAGGAAAAGTGAACGAGTTGGCGGCCGTAAGCGTTATGAGCTTCATCATGTAAATCCAATCAGTAACGATGGTTCTGTCTATAATATCGATAATATTAGAGTTATGACGCCAAAGCGTCATATAGAAACTCATAAAGAGGGTAACTAAATGATTATTAAAAACACTATTAGTGATTACACTGAAAGTGAGTTCTTAGCTTTTGTTAAAGAACTATGTGATTTTTCGAAGCGAACAGAAGCAGAAGATGAAGCCCTAGTTGATGAATTCGAAAGACTTACAGAACATCCATCAGGGTCTGATGTGATTTTTTATCCTCCAGATACTCGAGACGATACTCCAGAAGGTATTGTTAAAGAAATAAAAGAATGGCGGGCAGCTAATGGTAAGCCTGGATTTAAATTGTAATAACTAAGTGACAGCGGCCCTTGTAATAAGAGCCGCATTAAAATTAATAAACATAAAAAAGGCTGCCTACTTGCTTCAGTGGTTTCGCAATATTAAGGCGGGAGAGGCTTGAAGAGTCCTTTGGAAATAATTGTGAGTTCATAAATAATGTTAAATCTCGAAGGAATTTACAAAAACGAAAGCGTAGAGGATGTTCTTTTACATTTTGCACCAAGAACATCTTACCCTAGCATTGATCGAATGTACGTGAAGTACAACTTCGATGTTGTAGCAAAAGCTCAGCTTTACCCTGCGTTAGCGAAATTATTGAAGGAGGGTAAATTGGCTAAAAGCGAGAAAGGCCATATAGTTAAAGGTCCGAACTGGCAAGCTCCAAAATTCGTAACCGAGAAGAAATACGGTATCGAATAACGTGCTATGCCTAAATGACTTGTTTTAATCCGCGTCCAGCAAGCTAAGGTTTGTTGGGCGTTTTTCGTTATTATTTGGTTAGAGTGGGCTCGAGAGGCTCTTACCATTACTGACGTTGAACTGATATATGTGATGTTGAGTAGTCCTTATAGAGAAAACAATGCCAGGGGTCAGTACAGCGGTCGTGACTATAATACGGATAAAGCCGGTGGCCCGATTCAGAACCTGGACTGGAAAGGCGCGACGATTGACCGTGCGGGAATAGACAAGGTAAAACTCCACACGGGACGGTTTGGTGAAGTAGCCGAAAATAAGGTGATGATTGAGCGGTTGGAAAAAATACTGAAAGGTGAGCTTGCCGTAACAGATACTGACAAGCGATTTTATACCCATGAAATCAGAGAACTGGAGCGCTACCGGGCATTGGGTATTGCTGATGGTATTGATCTCAGTGATGGTGGCGCTACATGGAATAATACTCATACAGCGACACTAGAAGATTATAAGTTAAGTAGTGATTGGTCGCTTCTGTATACGCCAGAAACATTAAAAATTGATGCTGAATAATTTAGAGGTAGGATATGATTGATTTTGAGTCTATGATTAAAAATGAAAATTCACAGGATGTAATATTATATTTTTCTGGTAGAACGGAAAATGGAGTATCGCATCCTCAGTTAGATAGATACTTCACCACATATAGTGGAGGTAGGGTTTCTAATATTGATCTGATTATGCTTGTAAGAAAAATGCAGAGTGAGGATGCTATTTCGTATAATGGGAAAGGCGGTTATAAGAAAGGACCGAACTGGAGGATCCCAAAATTCGTGACCGAGAAGAAATACGGTATCGAATAACGTGCCATTCCTAAATAACGTGTTTTAATCCGCGTCCAGCAAACTAAGGTTTGTTGGGCGTTTTTCGTTATTATCTGGTCGGTAATCCCCTCTATCGTAATGACCCCTTGTTCACCTACGCCTATTATTATATAGCTATGTGGTTAGTGATAGGGATAACTTCCACGTTTTTGCTCATCCATACATTGTTTTTTTGTAAAAAAAAGCACTGCATTAAATGGGATAAAGTAATAAATATGGCACTTATTACTCAGCTCGCCAACTGGCCTGGAATAATAATTTGCTGTAGCGGGGCCTGTTGCTCGAGCTGAGTCAACAACTGACGCGCCGCCGCTTCTCCGCCCGCGCCGTAACCGAGTTCGACCGAGAAAGTCTGTGGGAAGAGAAACTTCAGCAGCGGGTTATTACCAATGCCACATACCTGAATACCAGTAATATTCTGCTGTTGCAGGTATTTTTCTGCGCCGAGAGCAATGGTATCGGAGGCGCAAATCACCGCATCCGTGCCGGGAAGGAGTACCTGCGCAATCAGGTCAAACCCGCTCTGGTAGCTGAGTTCGCCCAGCGCCATCTGCGGCGTCAGCCCGTGTTCGGTGCAGTAAGCCTGATAGGCCTGAAAACGCAGTTGGCCGGTGGTGGTGTCGTGTGGAGACACTCCAATAAAACTGATACGCCGCTGCCCATGCTGTATTAATTTGTCCATTAGCAGTCTGACCGCGCCCGCGTCGTCATAACAGACCGACGAAAACTGCGGCATCGCCCGGGCCATCATCACCAGCTTATTCTGCCAGCCGCTGAGCATGTCGGGCTCCAGCCCGGTAAAGCCAAACAGAATCACGCCGTCGATATTGCGTTGTTTCAGCACCTGCAAATGCTCTTCCACTCGTTCTGCCTGGAACTGACTCTCCATCACAATCGGGTCATAGCCTTGTTGGTAGAGCAGAGGCAGCATGGCGCGCACCGCCTGATTCTCTGACGGCGAGTCCAGACGCGAGACGATAATCGCCACAATTTTGTCACTGAACCCCCGCATGGCACGGGCCGATTTCGATGGGCTGAAGTTGTGCTGTTCAATCACCCCCAGCACGCGCTCGCGGGTACTCGGGCTGACGTTGCCTTCATTGTTCAGCACGCGCGAAACGGTGGACTTTCCCACACCGCACAGGCGGGCGATGTCATTAATAGTCAGGCGATTTTGCATGGTTATTTTATAATGAATGATTGATCAGGTTTAAGTTTGGTTGCAGTTGATAAGCGTACACTGCGTGCGCCGAATATCTGTAGGATAGTCGAGTCTTACCCTTACGTTACCCGAAGGATTGTAATGCCTGACGGGTACGATTTCCTAAACGTTCCTTACCGGAGGTGAAAACCTGATGGAACCCGACCCCAATTCTGTAGGTCCGTTGTGATCCGGTAAGCACCCGCCTTTTGCTACTGCTTGCCGTGATATTAACGCTTTTAAAAAGCAATAAAATGGTAAGCGGTGGCGCTCGTTCTTGGTTGTGTCCCTCGCTGTCTAACAATCTTTGCCATGTCCAGGGCTGTGAAACCGTGGACGTAACAAAGGGGCGAATCATGTTCAAAAATTTTACTCAACGGCTGCTTGATGCACTTAGCCGTAATTTGCCGCGCCGTCTGGTTCGCCGAGATCCTATGCTGGGTGATTCTATCCAGGAAAGTATCAATGGCAGCAAAATGCCGGAAGTCCCTGCCAGCATTGCCGCTCACAGCATGCAGTGCGCCCGTGCCACGGAAGAGAGCCTTTACCTGCAATTTGGCAGCCATCCTGAAGGCCTGACCGGGGCGGAAGCCGACGCCATCCGCGAACGCGTGGGGCCAAACCAGACTAATGATCAGCAGCCTGCGCCATGGTGGCTGCACCTGTGGCACTGCTATCGTAACCCGTTCAATCTGCTGCTGACCGTGCTGGGTCTGGTCTCCTATGCCACTGATGATCTGACCGCTGCATTGGTGATTGGCGCGATGGTACTGATCTCTACCCTGATGCACTTCATTCAGGAAGCGCGCTCCAACCGCGCGGCTGATGCGCTGAAAGCCATGGTCAGTAACACCGCTACCGTCCTGCGCAGCGACGCCCACACCGGGCGCAGTGAAACTAGCGAACTGCCGATAAGCCAGCTGGTGCCGGGTGACCTGATTAAACTCTCCGCCGGTGACATGATCCCGGCCGACCTGCGCATTATCTCGGCCAAAGATCTGTTTATCAGCCAGGCCGCGCTGACCGGCGAGTCCCTGCCGGTCGAAAAGCAGGCCAACAGCCGGATGCCGGTAGAGTGCGATCCGCTGGAGCAGGATACCCTGTGCTTTATGGGCACCAACGTGGTCAGCGGTACGGCGATGGCCATGGTGATCGCCACCGGCGGCGAAACCTGGTTTGGTCAACTGGCCGAGCGCGTCACGCAAGAAGAGACGCAACCGAATGCTTTCCAGGCCGGTATCAGCAAAGTCAGCTGGTTGCTGATTCGCTTTATGATGGTGATGACGCCGATTGTGCTGGTGATCAACGGTTTCACCAAAGGCGACTGGTGGGAAGCGGCGCTGTTTGCGCTCTCCGTAGCGGTCGGCCTGACGCCAGAAATGCTGCCGATGATCGTCACTTCCACGCTGGCAAAAGGTGCAGTGAAACTCTCTAAACAGAAAGTGATTGTCAAACGTCTGGATGCCATTCAGAACTTCGGCGCGATGGACATCCTTTGTACCGATAAAACCGGCACCCTGACGCAGGATAAGATTGTTCTCGAACGTCATACCGACGTGCTCGGCGAAACCAGTGATGAAGTACTGCATCTGGCGTGGCTCAACAGCCATTATCAGACTGGCCTGAAAAATCTGCTCGATGTGGCGGTGCTGGAATCGACCGAGATGACCAACGCCGGCAACTGGCAGAAAGTCGATGAAATCCCCTTCGATTTTGACCGTCGCCGCATGTCAGTAGTGGTTTCTGAAAGTGATGATAACCATCGCCTGATTTGCAAAGGCGCACTGGAAGAGATGCTGTCGATTTGTACGCTGGTGCAGCTCAATGGTGAGATTGTACCGCTGACCGATGTGTTGCTGGCGCGTATCCGCCGCATTACCGATGACCTCAACCAGCAGGGGCTGCGGGTGGTGGCCGTGGCCCATAAAGTGATGCCGTCGCGCACCCAGGGCTATGGGGTAAATGACGAATCCAGCCTGATTTTGGCCGGGTATATCGCGTTCCTTGACCCGCCGAAAGAGAGCACTGCACCGGCGCTGAAAGCACTGAAAAACAAAGGTGTGACGGTCAAAATTCTCACCGGTGATAATCCGCTGGTGGCGCGTAAAGTCTGTAAAGACGTAGGTCTGCAGGTCGACCATATTCTGACCGGCAGCGACATCGAAGTGATGGATGATATTCAACTGCTGGTAGCGGCAGAGACCACTACGGTATTTGCCAAACTGACGCCGATGCACAAAGAGCGCATTGTGCGCGTGCTGCGTGGTGAAGGGCATGTGGTGGGCTTTATGGGCGACGGTATCAATGATGCGCCGGCGCTGCGTGCGGCTGACATCGGGATTTCTGTGGACTCGGCGGTCGATATCGCCAAGGAAGCCGCCGATATTATCCTGTTGGAAAAGAGCCTGATGGTGCTCGAACAGGGCGTAACCGAAGGACGTAAAACCTTCGCCAACATGCTCAAATACATCAAAATGACCGCCAGTTCTAACTTTGGTAACGTCTTCAGCGTGCTGGTAGCCAGTGCCTTCCTGCCGTTCCTGCCAATGTTGCCGCTCCATCTGTTGATTCAGAACCTGATTTACGATGTATCCCAGGTGGCGATCCCGTTTGATAACGTTGACGAAGAGCAGCTGGCAAAACCGCAGCGCTGGAACGCTGGTGATATCGGCCGCTTTATGGTGTTCTTCGGGCCGATAAGCTCCGTGTTCGACATTCTGACGTTCAGCCTGATGTGGTGGGTTTTCAAGGCCAATACGCCGGAAATGCAGACGCTGTTCCAGTCGGGCTGGTTTATTGAAGGGCTGCTCTCACAGACGCTGATCGTACATATGATCCGCACCCGTAAAGTGCCGTTTATCCAGAGCCGTGCCTCATGGCCGCTGTGCGTAATGACCCTGATGGTGGTGATTACTGGTATCGGGCTGATCTACTCACCCATTGCCGGATTCCTGCAACTGGAAGCGCTGCCGTTCAGTTATTTCCCTTGGCTAATCGCTATTCTGGCCGGTTACATGGTGCTGACTCAGTGCGTGAAAGGCTGGTTCGTACGGCGCTACGGCTGGCAGTAAACCCGAAATTGTTAAAAAAGACGGTGATTGTTAACTTAATCACCGTCTTTTTTTTACACAAGGGTTATAGTTATTCCTTACGTTTCAGCGCCATACCCTTCATCCTTCACGTTTCGGGTGCGTTAGCTGCATTCGCTCACCCGAATCACTTACTTTTGTAAGCTCATCGGGATGCGCTTATTGGCCGCTTTCCCGCCACTCGAATGATATTGGGTCTGTTTTTGCTCGCTTTTCACTGAGGGATCTCATCAATGCCTTTGCCATTCCGTCGTTCCCTGTTTGCCTCGTTGTTACTCCTTGCTATCACCTCTTCGGCGTTTGCCGCCCCTGCAGGAAATTTGCCGCTGATGCCCTGGCCGCAGCAGGTGGAGGTCGCGCCGGATGCCGGAAAGTGGGTAGTGGATAATTCCCTCTCCGTTGCCGTCAGCGGGGATGATTTAGGCCCAGCCATCAGCCGTTGGCGGGACCGTATTGAGCAGCAGACCGGCTGGACCCTGCAGCCGCAAACGGCGGATGCGCATCAGGGAAAAATCCAGATAGTCATTAAACAGAAAGTCGCTGCCCAACCAATGCCGGACAGCGATGAAAGCTACGTATTACAAATCACGCCGCAAGGCGCAACCCTGACCGCCAATACCCGCTTTGGCGCACTGCACGGCATGGAAACGCTGTTGCAGTTGCTGCAAAACGACGATCAGAACACTTTCCTGCCGCTGGTGACGATCCACGACCAGCCGCGCTTTGCCTGGCGCGGTGTGTTGCTCGACTCCGCCCGGCATTTCCTGCCCATCAGCACCATCAAACGCCAGCTCGACGGCATGGCGGCGGCGAAACTGAACGTACTGCATTGGCATTTGACTGACGATCAGGGCTGGCGCTTCGCTTCACAGCACTATCCGAAGCTGCAACAGCTGGCCAGCGACGGTGAGTTTTATACCGTTGAGCAGATGAAAGAGGTGGTGGCGTATGCCACATCGCTGGGTATCCGGGTGGTGCCGGAAATCGATATGCCGGGCCACGCGTCGGCGATTGCAGTGGCTTATCCGGAGCTCATCAGTGCGCCGGGGCCGTACAAGATGGAGCGCGAGTGGGGCGTGCATGAGCCTACTCTCGACCCGTCCAATGACCAGGTTTATAAATTTGCCGATACCATTATCGGCGAGCTGACCGCCATCTTCCCGGACCCGTACCTGCACATCGGCGGCGATGAAGTGAAAGAGTCGCAGTGGGTCAATTCAAAGGCCATTCAGGCCTATATGCAGAAGAATAATATTGCCGACAGCCATGCCTTGCAGGCCGCATTCAATAAGCGTTTGCAGGGTATTTTGCACCAACATCAGCGCAAAATGGTCGGCTGGGACGAGATCTTCCATCCCGATCTGCCGCACGATATTGTTATCCAGTCGTGGCAGGGACCGGACTCGCTCGGGGCCAGCGCGCAGCAGGGATATCAGGGGATACTGTCCACGGGTTTCTATCTCGATCAGCCGCAAAGCTCGGCCTATCACTACCGCAATGAGATCCTGCCGCAGCCGCTGGGCGTGGACCAAAACGTAGCTGAGGGTGAGAAAGCTCAAAGCTGGCAGTTCAGTATGCCGCGTCTGAAAGGCAAACCGGTGGAGGGCAGCTTCACGCTGATTGATGGCAAAGCGGGTTGGCGCGGATTTATTGATTTCGGCGGAAAAACCCGCCGCGCGGTGTGCGATATTGTCTGGCAGGATGACGGCAAAGTCAGTTTTGCCGTGGATACCTGGATGGGGGACACCCGGCCAGTGTTGATGCTCAAAGAGGGCACGTTTGACGGCTACTTCCTGATTGGTAATGCGCGCTATCCGGCGAACGGCAGCCGGCTCAGCGCGGTTCCTGCTGGCACGCCGCCGGTGGTGCCTGACGCGCAGGGGATGAAAAATATCCTCGGTGGTGAAGCGGCGCTGTGGCAGGAGAACATCACCTCGCAAATTCTGGATCTGCGGCTCTGGCCGCGCGGTTTTGTGGTCGCGGAGCGGTTGTGGTCCGCGCAGGACGTGAAAGACACCGGCAATATCTACCAGCGGCTGGCGAAAATCGACAGTTGGTCGGTGGTGTCCGTCGGTCTGCAACAGCATGCGCAAACCGCCAGAATGATGACCCGCCTGACCAACAGTACTGACATTACCCCGCTGCTGACGCTCTCCACCGCGCTCGAACCGGCGCAGTACTACACCCGTCAGCACATCAAATTCCAGGCCGGCGATTACACCCAGTTCGAACCCCTGAACCGGCTGGTGGATGCCTTACCAGCAGAGAGCAATGCGGTGCGTGAGCTGGATAACCACATCCATGCGCTGCTCGCCAACCCGAAAGATGCCGAGGCGGCAGCGGTTATCCGCTCACAGTTGGAAATCTGGCAGCGCAACACTCCGTTGGTGCAGCCGCAGCTGATGCAAAACTATGTGCTGAAACCGGTGCAGCCAGTGGCGGAGCAGGTTGGAAAGCTCTCTGCGCTGGGGTTGCAATGGCTGGATAACGTGCAGAAAGGTGAAAGCCTGACGGCGCAGCAACGCCAGCAGGGGCAGGCTCAGTTGGATGCGGCGGCACAGATTCAGGATGAGCTGGTGATCGCGGCGGTCTATCCGCTGGAGAGATTGTTGCAGGGCGTGAAGAGTACGAAATAGCGGAGTAAACCGGGCGGCAGAGACCGCCCGGTGATCGTTATCTGGCACAAAAAAACGGACGCTTTTCAGCGCCCGTTTTGGTGTTGGATATTGCGAGCTATGCCCGATTATTTTTCTAATTTTGCGCGGTCAGCACGGTGATTGACCCAGACGTTGATAAGCAGTGTGCCTACCAAAATCGTGGCGATCACACCAAGGGATACGCCGACCGGAATGTGGAATACGTCGAGCAGCAGCATCTTGATACCGATGAAAATCAGGATCACCGCCAGACCGTACTTCAGCATGGAGAAGCGTTCAGCCACGCCAGCCAGCAGGAAATACATCGCACGCAGCCCCAGGATGGCGAAGAGGTTCGAGGTCAGGACGATAAATGGATCGGTGGTTACGGCGAAAATTGCCGGAATGCTATCGACGGCGAAAATCACGTCGCTAAGTTCCACCATAATCAGCACCAGCAGCAGCGGTGTCGCAAACAGCAGGCCGTTGCGGCGCACAAAGAACTTCTCACCCTGTAACTCATCGGTCATGCGCAGTTTGCTGCGTAGCCAGCGGATCATCGGCTTGTCACCAATTTCGCTGTTATCTTCTTTTGCCAGCGCCATTTTGATGCCGGTAAACAGCAGGAACGCGCCGAACACGTAGAGGATCCAACTGAACTGCCCCACCAGCCAGCTGCCCGCAAAGATCATACCGGTACGCAGAACGATAGCGCCCAGCACGCCGTAGACCAGCACGCGGCGTTGCAAATTGGCCGGAACGGAGAAGTAGCTGAAGAGGATCAGCCAGACGAAGACGTTATCTACGGCCAGCGCTTTTTCCAGCAGGTAGCCGGTGAGGAACATGGTGGCCTGAGCGTCAGCGACTTCACGGCCAAACTCACCGTTGAGATACCACCAGAAGCCGGCATTAAACAGCAGCGACAGGCCTATCCACAGCAGCGACCACATCGCGGCACTTTTCATGGTCATCACCTGCGCGCCTTTTCGGCCCTGCAACAGCAGGTCGACAGCCAGCATGATCACCACGACAACGGCAAAACTGCCCCACAGCATCGGGTTTCCGACGGAATTCATCATTACGTAATCCTCGATAAAACATCAAAAAAAAACGGCCAGCGTCGGAAGACGTTAGCCGCTCTCTCTGAGCTATAAGCAAACCTCGCCTTCCGGCAAGGTCTCACTTACAACTCTGAAATGATTCATTGAATGACTCTTTTATCAGGGTTGCCCGGTAACCGGGTGACTGAGACGGCGCTGCGTAAGCGCGGGTCCAGACACCGTAATGACGATTATCCGACGAAGAAGTTACTCCCCTTTGCGTGGCAGAAAGTAATGCAAAATGTTTCTTCCGTCAAGCCCGGTCGTGCTTATCCCTGAGTTATCCCGCCAGCGCCTGGCGCTTGCCGAGGGCGGCAACAAAGGAAAGTAACAGCCCTTGACTCAGCGGGGTATCGCTAAGCTGCTGTAATTTATCAGCGTAGTTCACCTTGTCATCCTGCGCCTGGCCGCTGAGCCATTCCAGATAGGTTTTCATCACCGCGCCGGAAAATTCCGGGTGGAACTGCGTACTGATGGCGTTCGGGCCATAGCGCAGGATCTGATGCGGATCGTGCAGCGTTTTTGCCAATACTGTGGCGCTGGCAGGTGCTGTGACGACGGTTTGCAGGTGAATAAGATTGGCGGTGAACTGCGCCGGAAGCTGTGACACCAGCGGGTCAAGGTGCCCGGCTGGCGTCAGTGTTACCTCTTCAGTTCCTACTTCGATACCTTGCGGGTGGTAATCCACTTCGCCGCCCAGGGCATATGCCATCAACTGGTGGCCGTAACAGGCGCCAAACAGCGGCAACTCATGCAGCATTGCCAGTCGGACCCAATCTGCAGCGGCTTCGCTCCAGTCCAGATGCTCGGTTACCATGCTGCGTGAGCCGGTAATAATGGCACCGCAATAGTGCTCCGGCGGAAGCGGCCGCTCACCCGCCTGTAAATCGATAACCGCCACCTGTTGTGCGTCAATATTGCCGTGACGGATAAACATCTGCGGAAAGTTATCATGCACGCGGCGGATAGGTTCCGGCGCATGGCCGGTTTGCAAAATCAGCAAAGGTTTTGGGCTGGCTGCACTCATTTTGAACTCCCGCTAAAGGTGATAGGTTTTTAAAATAGGGAATTAAATGCTGTTATCGGCAGCGCTATTATCGGCAGGAAACGTCACACCGGTTTGGCGGCGGATCTCTGTCAGTAATTTGGCGGTGATGCGGGACACTTCGAGCCCCGGATGACCGACGAACTGGTTCTCTACCAGCAGCGCAAAGGTTTCCGCTTCATACAACATGGTATTGATGTGTTGAGGCTGCGTCAGGTCGAGCTTCTGGCCGCCGCGGGGGGTCAGGCTCAGCGTCTGGCATTCGGAAATTTTCTCCATCTGCAATGTGCCTTCTTCGCCTTGAATCTCGCTAGGTAACAGGGAATCGGCGATTTTGGAGTGATTAATGACCACTTCAAAATCATCGGCGTAGCGCAGTAGCACGGTGCCCTGGCCATCAACCCCGCTCGTAAGCAGCGTGGCGGTTGCAGTCACTGATAATGGTTCGCCGAACAGCGAGACGGTGCTGGCCAGGCAGTAGTAGCCGATATCCATGATCGACCCATTGGAAAACGCGGGATTAAAGGTATTCGGGTTTTCACCTGCCAGATAGCGGGGATAACGCGATGAATACTGGCAATAATTGAAGATAGCTTTACGCAGTTTACCAATACGGTTCAGCGCGCCTTTCATATGCAGGAAGTTTGGCAGATAGGCTGTTTTAAAGGCTTCAAACAGCACCACGTTATTTTCCGTCGCGCAGGCAATCATGCTTTCGGCCTGGCGCAAGTTTGACGACAGTGGCTTTTCACAAATCACATGTTTCTTATGGTTGAGAAACAGCAGAGTCTGTTCGCAGTGCATGGAGTTCGGGCTGGCAATATAGACCGCATCAATCTCATCCGACGCAGCCAGCGCTTCCAGTGAGTCAAAATAGTGTTCGGCCGGATAGTCGTGGCCGAAGGCTTTTGCACCGTCCAGCGTGCGGGAATAAATCGCGGTCAGTTTCATCTTGCCGCTCTCGTGCGCCGCGTCAATGAAGCGCTGGGTGATCCAGTTGGTACCGACTACTGCAAAACGAATCATAGTTATCCCTTAATCCTCTTCATCCTTCGCGCTGCCTCTGCGTTGGCCGTCTTGATACCACGCGAATGCTGGAGGGATGGCTTGGTTTATATTAATTATTATTGGTAGAGTTTCCCGAATATTTCCAGATGCGTCAGGTACATACGGGTATCGAATTCTAACTGGTGGTAGTCGGGCGCCATATGGCAGCACAGGCTGTAAAAAGCTTTGTTGTGATCTTTCTCTTTCAGATGCGCCAGCTCATGCACCACGATCATTTTCAGAAAGGCTTCCGGCGCGCTTTTAAAGACGGTCGCCACGCGGATCTCCGCTTTGGCTTTGAGCTTACCGCCCTGAATGCGTGAAATGGCGGTGTGAAGGCCAAGGGCGTGCTTCATCACGTGAATTTTGTTGTCATACGCCACTTTGCTTAGCGGTGAGGAGCTGCGCAAATATTGGTTTTTCAGATCGAGGGTAAATTGGTACAGCGACTTGTCCGTGGTGACATCATGCGGTTGCGGATAACGCGACAGCAGAACCTGACCCAGACGCTGTTGGTCGATCAACTGGTGTACCTGGGCCTGTAGCGACTCAGGATAGCCTTGCAGATAGGTCAATTCAGGCATAACTGTTTGCTTTAGCTCTCATTGATCCAAAAGGGAGGGCCGCAGGGTAGCAGGGAGTTTTCTTCGAAAACCAGGTGCTAACACCTAATGACGGCAGATAAAGCCCTTTTTAACTGAAAAAACATTTTACTGATAGCCCAATTTAAGGGATAAACAGCGCAAATTGAATAAAGAGGAGGGCCAATGAGCCAATTCGAACTCGAACTGGGTGAGCAGCGACTGCAACTGGAGCTGGAACGTTATCCGCAAGAAGAGACGTCAACACAGTTACAGGCATGGGAAGCGGCGGATGAATATCTGCTGCACACCCTCACGACCGACGCGCTCGATGGCCGTCCTGTACTGATTTTCAATGATGCGTTCGGTACACTGGCCTGCGCCTTGCAGCAGTTTGAACCGACCAGCATCAGCGATTCTTTCATGAGTCAGCTGGCAACGCGCCATAACCTGCGCCTGAACGGTTTCGACGAAGAGAGCGTGTCGCAGCAGAGCAGCCTGGTACCCTTGCCGATCAATCCGGGTCTGGTGGTGATTAAAATCCCTAAAACGCTGGCGCTGCTGGAACAACAACTGATTGCTTTGCGCGACGTAGTAACACCGGATACACAGATTATTGCCGGTGCCAAAGCCCGCGATGTGCATACGTCGACGCTGCAACTGTTCGAAAAAATCCTGGGACCGACCAAAACCACGCTGGCGTGGAAGAAGGCCCGGTTGATCCACTGTGAAGTGACGTTGCCTGAGCAGAAAGTGGGCCCGGTCACCACCGAGTGGGCCCTGGATGACAGCGAATTCCGTATTACCAACCATGCCAACGTCTTCTCACGTACCGGCCTGGATATCGGCGCCCGCTTCTTTATGCAGCACCTGCCGGAAGGCATTGAAGGGCGCATGGTGGATTTGGGCTGTGGTAACGGTGTGATCGGCATGACCGCCCTGGCACTGAACCCGGACGCAGAAATGCTGTTTGTGGATGAGTCATACATGGCGGTGGAGTCGAGCAAGGTGAACGTCGAGAACAACCTGCCGCAAGACCTCAACCGTTGTCATTTTGAAGTGAACAACATGCTGGCTGGCGTTGAGCGTGAAACCCTGCATGCGGTGCTGTGTAACCCGCCGTTCCATCAGGGGACGGTGATCAGTGATGACACGGCCTGGCGCATGTTCTGCGACGCCAAACGCTGCCTGCAAACCGGTGGCGAACTGCGTATCGTCGGCAACCGCCATCTGGACTACTACCAGAAGCTGCGTCGTCTGTTTGGTAACTGCACCACCATCGCCACTAACCAGAAGTTTGTTATTTTGCGCGCAGTAAAAACCGCGGCCTACCACTGATTTTCTCCGTGTTCAGTCTGAAAAAGCCGCTTACGCGGCTTTTTTTTCGCCCTCAGATCGCCATCGCCAGCCGGGTTCCCTGATCGATAGCGCGTCGGGCATCCAGCTCCAGCGCGACATCCGCGCCCCCAATCAGGTGCACTGTTTTTCCGGCTGCCAGCAGCGGCTCATACAGCGCCCGCTGAGGTTCCTGCCCGGCGCAGATGATCACGTTATCCACCGCCAGACATTCACTCGCGCCGTCGCGTGTGATGTGCAATCCCTCGTTATTAATACGCTCATAGGCCACGCCGCTCCACATTTTGACGCCGCGCTGTAGCAGGCTGGCGCGGTGGATCCAGCCCGTCGTTTTTCCCAGGTTCGCGCCGACTTTGCTGGTTTTTCGCTGCAACAGAATAACCTGACGTGCGGCAGGTTCGGCCTGCGGGCCGTCAGGGCTCAGGCCGCCGCGCTGGGTCAGGGTCTGATCGATCCCCCATTCGTGACTAAACGCCGTGCTGTCGAGGCTGGCCGACGGGCCGCTCTGCACCAGATACTCTGCCGTATCAAAGCCAATACCGCCTGCACCGATTATCGCCACGCGTTGACCGACCGGTTTTTTATCCCGCAGGACATCGAGGTAAGTCAGTACGCTCGGGTGATCAATGCCTGCTATCTCCGGCAAACGTGGGGAGATCCCGCAGGCGAGGATCACTTCGTCATAGCCATCGAGCTGGCTGGCGCTGACTTTTTCTCCCAGACGCAGGGTGACCTGTAAAAGCGCCAGCTGGCGTGAGTAGTAGCGCAGTGTCTGGTAGAACTCCTCTTTGCCGGGTATCTGTTTGGCAATATTAAACTGGCCGCCAATTTCCGGGTGGGCATCAAACAGCGTGACCTGATGTCCGCGGCTGGCAGCGGTGGTCGCGAAGGCCAGACCAGCAGGTCCCGCGCCCACCACGGCCAGTCGTTTAATGTGTTGTGCCGGGAGCAGCGGCATCTCGGTTTCTCGGCAGGCGCGCGGATTGACCAGGCAGGAGGTGAGCTCCCCGGCGAAAATCTGATCCAGGCAAGCCTGATTACAACCGATGCAGGTATTGATTTCGTCGGCGCGGCCCTGTGCGGCTTTCTGCACAAAGGCCGGATCGGCGAGGAACGGACGCGCCATCGACACCATATCGGCGCAGCCGCTGGCCAGCAGGTCTTCGGCCACCTGCGGGTCATTAATGCGGTTAGTCGTGATGAGCGGAATGTTGACCTTCCCCATCAGTTTGCGCGTCACCCAGCTGAATCCGGCGCGAGGCACCATGGTGGCGATGGTAGGTATGCGTGCTTCGTGCCAGCCGATGCCGGTATTGATAATGCTGGCTCCGGCCTGCTCGATGCGCTGCGCCAGCGTTTCGATTTCGTTCCAGCTTGAGCCTTCCTCGACCAGATCCAGCATAGACAGGCGGTAGACAATAATAAAATTGGGGCCGCAGGCGTCACGCACGGCGCGCACCACTTCCAGCGCAAAGCGCATGCGGTTTTCGGCGCTGCCCCCCCATTGGTCGGCGCGCTGATTGGTACGGGCGGCCAGAAACTGGTTTATCAAATAGCCTTCCGACCCCATGATCTCCACGCCATCGTAGTCGGCCTGCTGTGCCAGCGCCGCACAGCGGGCGAAATCAGCAATAGTTTCAATAATCTGCGGCTCGGTCAGCGCCAGCGGGGAAAAGCGGTTAATCGGTGCCTGCAGGGCTGAGGGCGCGACGGGATTAGGCTGATAGCTATAACGTCCCGCGTGCAGGATTTGCAGGGCGATTTTCCCTCCGGCCAGATGTACCGCGTCGGTCACGACCTTATGATGCGCGATTTGGTGCGGCTGATTGAGCACTGATCCACCCTGATACACCACACCTTGTGGATTAGGGGCTATACCACCGGTAACGATAAGGCCTACACCTGCGGCGGCGCGTTCTGCGTAAAACGCCGCCATGCGCTCTGCGCCGTTGTCTAGTTCTTCCAGCCCGGTATGCATTGACCCCATCAGCACGCGATTTTTAAGCTGGGTGAATCCTAAATCCAGCGGTGCCAGCAGGTGCGGGTAAAAAGGCGTGTCGCGTTCGGTCATAAGAAAGACTCTTAAGTGGTCGGATGAGATAAGAATCAATTTAGCTGTCAGGCCGGGGAATGAAAAGGGCGGCGGTGGTGAATGTGATAGCGCTCATAAAAATTTAAAAACGGGGAAAGGAAACGTTCGACAGTAATAGTTAATTATTAGCGCGCTTCTCATTATTGAACACGTTGATTTAATTCGGAGAGAGCTTTACAACAGAATAGAAAATCGCGGGAGTCAGGGTATTTATTTCATTGCTGATTTTTACCCAAATACCTTATTTAATTTCGTTAGGATTATTTTTACCGCATAAACTCGAATCGATTCAGTTCGGGTTAGAGCTGGACTAGGCTTGACCTGCTTCACCCAAAATCCCTTCTAACCTGGATATTAACTATGAATCTTATTGACCATACAGCGTGCCGGCCTTTTACCGAAGCCGGGCATTTATCACAAATAGCGGCCTATTATGAAGAGGGTCGCAACGTTATGTGGATGATGCTGAAAGCCTTCCCCCGCCCGTGTTTTAATCAACCATTAATTGAAGACATTATGAACCTGACCTATGCGGCGAAAGCTTCGGGGTTAAGGTTTGATTTTTGGGTGACCGGGTCTCTGGTACCTAATATTTATAATGTTGGAGGTGACCTGAGCTTTTTTGTTGATTCAATACTGAATAACAAGCGCGAGGCATTACGCGCCTATGCCCGTGCCTGTATTGATTGCGTACATGCCGCAGCACGGGGTTTTGATGTGGGGGCCGTGAGCTTATCGATGATCGAAGGAACTGCGTTGGGCGGCGGTTTTGAAGCCGCTCTGGCGCATCATTATGTGCTGGCGCAGAACACCGCGCGGATGGGGTTCCCCGAGATTGCCTTTAACCTGTTTCCCGGCATGGGGGGGTACTCACTGGTGTCACGTAAATCGGGTATGCGCCTGGCGGAGGAGCTTATTTCTACTGGCGAGTCACACACGGCAGAGTGGTTTGAAAGCCGGGGGCTGGTGGACGTGCTGTTTCAGCCGGGCGATGCGTTTATCGCCACTCGCACCTTTATCGATACACTGCGACCTAAACTTAATGGGATCAGGGCCATGATCCGCGCGCGTCAGCGGGTATTACAGCTTTCGCGTTCGGAATTGATGGATATTACGGAGGATTGGGTCGATGCCGCGTTTACGCTGGAAGAGAAGGATGTCGCGTATATGGAACGGCTGGTGATGTTGCAAAATCGCCATACGGCTTCACTGCGTAAAACCGGTTAGTCTGCCCATGCTAGTTGCCCCGCCGGATAGCCATTAACGGCTACCGCGAGGCAGTGTTCAAACTACCGGGTGAAGCAATTGTTCTCTGCGCAAGCCAGTGCTCCAGTTCATCTGCGGGCATTGGCTTGGCATAGAGAAAACCCTGTTTGCTGTCCACACCAATTTCGTCAATTAACTGCTCCTCCTCCGGTGTTTCAACCCCTTCTGCGACCACGGCTAGTTGCAGCGTTCTTGCCACGGCCACGATAGCTCTGACCAGCGCCTGAGATACCGTATTGTTGTTGATACCGCGAACAAAACTCTGATCCAGCTTGATGCAGTCGAGAGGAATACGCGCCAGTTGCGACAGTGAGGAGTAGCCGGTGCCGAAGTCATCCAGATGCACCTCCGCGCCAAGTTTATGCAACTGGTTGATCATCACGACGGCGGCTTTCTCATCTTCTACCAGACAGCTTTCTGTCAGCTCAAAATCAAGCATGCAATTCTTCATGCCGGAATTTTGCATGGCTTCGGTAAAGTCGCTGACCAACGCACAGTTGCCTAACTGGCGGCCAGAAAGATTCACGGCAATGCGTAAATTGAGCCCCTTGCGTTGCCAATCGGCAGCCTGCTGCGTGGCGGTGTCGATCACCCATTTACCAAGCGGTGCAATCAGGCCGGACTCTTCGGCATAGGGGATAAATTCATGGGGCTGGATCATGCCGCGCTCCGGCGAGCGCCAACGCAGCAGGGCTTCCACACTTAGCACTTCCCCGTTAGCGGCAATTTTGGGCTGGTAATAGAGCATCAGTTGCTGCTCTTCCAGCGCTTTACGCAGATTGGTATCCAGCCACATGTATTCAGCGACTTTCTTATTCATCTCGGGGGAAAAGACGCAGTGGGCGCTTTTGCCAGTCTCTTTCGCTACGTACATGGCGGTATCGGCGTTGCGGATCAGGCTTTCGGAATCAGTCCCATGCTGAGGGCATACAGCAATTCCGCTGGAACAACCGGTATAGACTTCAATCAGGCCAATGCGGAAAGGGGCTTTCAGACGGCCCAAAATCTGCTGGCTGATAGCTTCGAGTGATTCAACCGAGGCGTTAGTGCTGAGAATGATAAATTCGTCGCCACCCAAACGTGCCAGCGTCTCGGTCTCTTGCAGGCAGTCTTGAATGGCATGGGCGACCTCTTTGAGCAGCCGGTCACCAAACATGTGTCCGTAGGCGTCGTTCACTTTTTTGAAGTTATCCAGGTCAAGGTATATCAGCCCGACCTGATTATCGCCACGTTGTTCAAGTGCGGTGCGCAGTTGCTCCTGCAAGGCATTACGGTTTGCCAGACCAGTGATCAGATCGGTGTTAGCGAGCACCCGCAGCCGCTCCTGAGCCATGCGTTCATCGGTAATATCCGAGCCGGAACAGATCAGGAATTTTTGCTGTTTACCGCTACCGCTGTGAACAAATTTATTTCGAAACAGAAACAGACGCTGCCCTTTGACAGTGTTGATCCAGCGCTCAACTTCATAGGATTGCTCTTTCTGAAAGAAACCCGTGATGTTCTGACGCGAGGCAATACCTTCTTCCATCGACATGAAAAGGTCATAAGCACTGCGCCCGATAACGTCCTCTTCGCGCAGACCGGTATACTCTTCGCTCAGACGGTTGAAGCGGTGAACTTTGCCTTCCTGATCGATGATCACAATCACTGAGTTAGCTTCTGACACCACTTGTTCAGCGAAAGTCAGCCCCACTTCAAGGTCATGTGCCACTGAAGCTGTATCTTCAAAATCAGAGGCCGTACCGGCCCAAACCTCATGCGCGACCTTCCGGCCGACCAGATAGAGACAAATAGGGGTGCCAAACAGGGAGACGTCCAGCGTAAAGCAGGAGGTGATACCGGTCAGTTCACGGATACGTGCTGCCTGATAACCCGTCAGGGAAACAGCGACGTTGACCACGCCTTTTTCAGCGGATAACTCGAGGGCGTTACTGTCAGACCCCAGCCGCCAATAGGGACGTGGAGTACCAAAGTGCAGGTACAGCATGGAGTCGTCTTGAGAGTCTGTCATGGAGCATCTCCGCTTGTAAAGCTGCACACCGCCAGAGGTCGACATGGCGATGTGACCGGGTGGCGGAGCATACTCTGATCAGGTCCGGGGGTTGAAATCGCTGGCTCTGCGCGTCGCAGACAACCCCCGTGCAGACCTAAGGCATTGAAATTAAGGTTAGCAACTGTTGGTTATATATCCAGCTGCCTGACTGAAACTTGTTCAGGTTAAGAAGGGGAGGGTCAAAGAACAACGACCCACCTCATATCCTCATACTTCGAACTGCAAATACGCTGGCTGCTCTCGCTCACCTGAATCACTTACGGGAGTAAGCTTATCGGGATCATGAGCCTCATGAATGATGAGACTCACTCTGCGGGCAAGCGCGTTGCGTTGTTCAAAAGGCGAAAGTCTTATTGTCCTGCAACTCGCATTATTCTGGGTATGCCCTTCGTTTGATTCAAATATCTTACTTCAGCAGGAAGCTGGTCTTTTTCACGTCCTGCGAATCCAATCCGATGAATACGTTGAACTGGCCCGGCTCCGATGCCCATTTCAGCTTATCGTTGAAGAAGCGCAGATCCTTTTCATTAATAGTAAAGGTGACGACTTTCTCTTCGCCTGGTGCCAGATCGATTTTCTCAAAATTCTTGAGCTCCTTGACCGGACGACTGATGGAGGCCGTGACGTCCTGCAAGTAAAGCTGCACGACGGTAGCGCCGCTGCGTTTGCCGGTGTTCTTCACCGTCACGCTGGCGGTCAGCGGTTTGCTGGCGCTCATGGTGGTGGCTGACAGCGACACATCAGACACGCTGAACTGGGTGTAACTCAGGCCATAACCAAAGGCGAACAGCGGGCCATTGGTAATATCGAAATAGCGCGAAGTATATTTGTTCGGTTTTTGCGGATTAAACGGACGACCGGTATTGAGCACGCTGTTATAGAGCGGAATCTGCCCCACGGAGCGCGGGAAAGTCATCGGCAATTTACCGGACGGGTTGTAATCCCCAAACAGGACATCGGCAATGGCGTGGCCCCCTTCGGTGCCGCTGAACCAAGTTTCCAGCATCGCGTCAGAGATCTCGTTTTCCCACGTCAGCGTCAGCGGGCGGCCATTCATCAGCACAATCACCAGCGGCTTACCGGTGGCTTTCAGGGCTTTCAGCAGGTCGCGCTGGCTTTGCGGGATATTAAGTTCGGTACGGCTGGAAGCCTCGTGGGCCATACCTTGCGCTTCACCGACAACGGCTACAACCACATCGGCTTTTTCGGCGGTTTTCACCGCTTCATCAATCATCTCCTGCGCCGGACGCGGATCGTTGATCACCTGTTTTTCGTACTGGTTCAGGAAATCGACAATGGCCGGGTCATTGGTGATATTGGCACCGCGTGCATACAGCAGCGTGGCTTTATCACCGATGGCCTCTTTCATACCCTGCAATACGGTCACAGCCTGATTAGCTTTACCGGCGGCCGACCAGCTGCCCATAACGTCACGCTGGCTGTCCGCCAGGGTGCCGATCAGGGCAATGGTGCCTTTTTTCTGCAATGGCAGCGTCTCATGTTCGTTTTTCAGCAGCACCAGCGAGGTACGCGCCACTTCACGTGCTTCTTTGCGGTGCAGGCGGCTCTCAGCATTGGTATCCACCGGGTCACTTGAGGCCGGGCCCAAATGGCGGTAAGGGTCAGCGAACAGGCCCATGTCCCACTTGGCGGTCAGCACGTCGCGGACTGCGCGGTCGACTTCTTTTTCCGTCACCAGGCCATCAGCCACCAGGCCTTTGAGGTACTTGCCGTACATGTTGTCTGCCATATCCATATCGACACCGGATTTCAGCGCCATAGCGGCTGCCTGACGATCATCTTGTGCGACGCCGTGCATCACCAGCCCACCAATTGCGCCGTGGTCACTGACGGTTAGGCCTTTGAATTTCCACTGGTCGCGTAACACTTCCTGCAGCAGCCATGGATTGGAGGTGGCCGGAATACCGTTGACCGAGTTCAAGGCCACCATCACACCACCGGCACCGGCATCTACTGCGGCTTTATATGGAGGCAGGTAGTCATTGAACATGCGGGTCAGGCTCATGTCGACGGTGTTGTATTCACGTCCGCCTTCCACCGCGCCGTAGAGCGCGAAATGTTTGACGTTAGCCATTACGGCATCGGGTGCGGATGGGTCATTGCCCTGATAGGCGGCAACCATTTCATGTGCGAGGCGTGAGGTAAGATAGGTATCTTCACCGAAGCCTTCAGAAACGCGGCCCCAGCGTGGATCTCGGGTGATGTCGACCATCGGGGAGAAGGTCATGTTCAGGCCATCGGCTGCCGTTTCTTTCGCAGAAATACGGGCGCTGGTAGCGACAGCGTTCATGTCCCAACTGGCCGCGAGGCCAAGGCTAATCGGGAAGATGGTGCGCTGACCGTGAACCACGTCATAAGCATAAAAAAGAGGGATTTTTAGCCGGCTGTGCTGTACCTGATCCTGCATACGGCGGATGTCGGGTTTGGTCACCGTGTTAAACATGCCGCCGACTTTATCGGCGCGGATATCCGCCATAATGGCTTCTTTGGGGTAGTCTGGCCCCACGCTGACTAAATTGAGCTGGCCAATTTTTTCATCCAGCGTCATCTGTTTCATCAGATGTGAGACGAAGGCTTCGCGCTCTTTCATCTGATCTTGTGGAATGCCCGCCGTTTGCTCCGCAAACAACGAGGTGGAACCTGCCATTAACACTAACGCGCCAATCAGGTGATGCGAGTTCATCGAGTATCCTTCAGACAAAAAATCAAACTGCTGTAGGGCAAAAACCGGCAGTCAGAAAGCCAACAAAGTAATGATCATTCTAAGAAAACTATAGCGTGAGAATCTAATACGTCACTTCGGCTATTAGCAATGAATACTTTTATAAGAAAACAGTTTGTTCTGCGCGAAGCGGCGCACCACGCAATTTACGCTGAATTGAAAGTCGATGTACGAAAACTCTTTGAAGGAAGCGCGCAATTCTCGATCTTTAGGATTCCGCGCAAGGTGCTGAATTAATAATAGAAGGGCATGTCGGTCGGGGTTTTACTCATGGTGTCAAAGAAAACATCTTTGGTGACGGCCCAAAAATGGGCGATAGCTTCCACGTTGAAGGTCATGCCCATCAGGCTCATGACAAAGAAACAGGTCACCGTCAGGCCAACACCGCTGCAAATAAAGGCCATGGCATTGCGACTGGACTGGCGGCAAACGATATGTAATTGACTGGTGCAGAACATCAGAAAAGCGCTCAGTAATTCCCAGCGCATCATGAGTAAACTGGCTGTTAAGGTGCCCATCGAACCTATTCCTGTACAGATTTATCACCCGGATTGCCGTCATCCCGATGGCCATAGCGGCGGATGTCGGGTTGCGTAAACGGAGTGAAGAGATTAAAAATGTGACCTGAGTCACATTATAGCGAGAGTGATTTCGAAGCGCAAAAAGTGTTCGTTATCGAGGGCGCGGGGACGCGTTATGCATAATCAAACCGCCAGCTCACGACGGTTTGATTTTTGAGGGAAGGGAAAGAATACCCGTGTTCAGGCACCGTAACCCATCACCTGTAACAGATGCTGTGCCTGCTGCACCGCATCCTGACGGTGGGTGACTCCCAGTTTTTGGTACAGGTTACGGATGTGGGTTTTGATGGTGGTCGATGCCACCGTCAACTCGCCGGCAATCTGGTCATTACTGTAGCCGGAGTAAATCAGTCCCAGTACCTGCCACTCCCGCTGGGTCAACGGGCTGGTGCGGATAAGCTCGGGCACCTGCGGGTGGGTCAGCAGCTTGTTCACAAAGCCTTCGTCGAAATGGGCGAATTTATGCCTGTGATGCTGGTTAATATCGCGCAGGATTTTCTGTGCCCGTCGTTGCTCCATCTCCGGCAGTAAATTGAGCTGAATCAGCTGGCGCAGCTGCTGTGCCATCATCTCGCCTTCAATCACAAAGTGACTGACAAAACCGGTGCGGTTGGAGAGCTCCAGCGCTTCAATTAATACGCGCTGAGCTTCATTTTTCCGACCGGTGTGCCAGTAGAGCAGGTTGCACAGGATCAGGTTACGGTTAAGGTCGCTAATCAGCTTCAACTGGCGGGCATTGATGTTGAGTTCATCAATCACCACTTCGGCCTCGTCAAACTGTTCCAGTAGGATTTGCACGCGGGCGATGTTACGCCATTGCCCCTGCAGGAAGTGGTTGTCCGCCATACCGGGTTTTGACGTTTGATTGAGCCAGCTGCGCGCCGATGTTTTATCACCGACCATCTGCCAGTAAATTACCCGCGGTTTATCGGCGTTGGTCAGCCAGTCAGTGTGGTACTGCCCGTTTTGCAGCAGGGTTTCGCAGCGCTGCAAATAGCTGTAGGCATTGTCGAGATGGCCGCGTGCCAGCGAGCATTTGGCCAGCATGGCCAGACACTGTAATTGCTGTTGTGGTTGGAAGTTAGCCAGCACCTCCAGCCCTTCGCGGGCGGCGCTTTCCGCATCATCGAGACGTGCCCATGACCATAATAGTTGCGAGCGCAGGCGCAGAAGAAACTCATGCATCGGCAACTGCTCTAAATGCTGCTCACGCACCAGTTCAAACGCTTTATCCTGCGTTTCATAGGCGGCCTGCAAAAAGCCCTGCGCAATCAGGATTTCGCTCTGTTGCAGCAGTGCCCACAGCGCGTAGTGATAGGCTTCGTGGCGGCGGGCAATCTGTTCGGTTTGCTGCATCAGCGGTAGTGCGCGGCTTAAGTCTCCTTTGCAGTGCTGGATTTCACCGGTGACAGAGGTGGCGACAATCCTGCTGTAGTAGCTTGAGTAAGGCAGATATCGCAGTGCCTGGGCGGCCAGTTTCTCTGCTTCGTCCTGCTTGCCATCATTGATGGCGACCTGGGCCCGCAGCGCGTCAAATTCGGCGCTGAGGGTTTTATCCATCTCTATTTCTTCGCGCTGCATCTCGTTTTCAGCGCGCTCCAGCAGCATTTCCACTTCGCTGTAACGGTGCTGACTTTGAGCCAGCCAGGCCTGTAACAGGGCCAGTTTCGGGTTCTGAATCAACCGCTCGTAAGGCAGTGCATTCAGACACTCTTCCAGCAGAGCCAGTTCGCTCTGATTAAACAATGCCCAGGCATGTTGCAGCAGAATATCGCGCAACAGGTTGGTGTCTTCGGCCCCGAGTGCATGATGGATAGCCTCGGCCGGGAACCCCAGCGCCAACCACCCTTCCGCTGCTAAGCGGTGTATGGCCGGCAGTTCAGCCGCCAGTTCCCACTGGCAGCGCTGACGCAGAAAAGTGGCAAACAGCGGGTGGAAGTTGAACCACTCGCCGCTGTCATCCATGCGGTGAATAAAGAGTCCCTGACGTTCAAGCTCTTCTAACCGCTGCTGGCCGTTATCTTCGCCGGTCAGTTTCGCAATCAATAAAGCATTCATTGACCGCAGCAATGAGCAGCGCAGCAGGAAGTCGCGGGTAGGTGCATCGACGCGGTCCAGCACCTCATCCACCAGATATTCGGACAGATGGCTGGCATTCAGCCCAGCCAGCTTTTTGGCCGACTGCTGCGCCGATGCGGTAGACGCGCTGGACTGGCGTGCTGACAGCGCGATCAGCTGCAGCGCCGTGGCCCAGCCGGCGACGTCGTCGCACAAACGGCCACTGTCAGCCTGTTCAATGGGGTCCGCCAGGCGGCAATCGAAAAATTGTTGGGCTTCGACATGATTAAAGGCCAACTGCGCGGCATTCAGCTCCAGCAGTTGGTTGCGCACGCGCAGATTGGCGATGCCGAGCTGTGGCAAGGTACGCGACAGCACCATTAGGGTGATATTTTCCGGCTGATGGCGCAGGAAGAAGCGCATCCCTTCGTGAATGGCGTCATTTGAGATCAGATGATAATCATCGATCACCAGCAGCAGCGGGCGGTGCCAGTCAGACAGCTCGACAAACAGCTGCGCAAACAGTGCTGACAGGCTGGCGTACTGATGTTTCTGGCTGAGGGCTTCGCTTTTAACACAGTGGCCGCCGGTGGCCTGTTGAATAGCGGCCACCAGATAGCTGGCAAAACGCTCTGGCTGATTATCGCTTTCATCCAGCGAGTACCAGCCAAGATCGTTTTTGCCCGCTGCCCAGTGGGCAACCAGCGTGGTTTTCCCGTAGCCAGCGGGACAGGCAACCAGCACCAGACGGTAATTCTGCGCAGAAGCCAGCTTCGCTAACAGGCGTTCGCGTACCACCGTATTTTGTAGCCGCACCGGGCGGCTAAGTTTCGAAGGGATCAGCATAGTTATCCATTCTTATGACTGTAAACGAATGAGAGGAGGAATTATTTTACAGCGCGTAATTAATAATATTCCTAAGGTCTGCCAATGCAGGAAGTATTGCAAGATTGTTACACTTTTACGTGTCGGTAAGTTGCTCTGCGTCACAGTTTTAGTAGTTGTTTTTACGCGAATAAATTCCGTTTGTACTACGCCCTTTCTCTCATCCCTCTCTAATCCCCGGCGGGATGATGCTGCCCAACAGGCTTCCCTTCAGCATACCGTTATTGTCTGCAAAAATTACCTGCTCAGAGAGGGCTTATGTCGCCATTCACATTAGAAAAAACGCAGTTTCAGGATGCCCTGGCCCGCCAGTGGCAAGGCTTTGGTTTGCAAAGTGCCCAGGATATGACACCGCACCAGTGGTGGCAGGCCGTCAGCGGTGCGCTGTCCGAACAACTGGCGGCAAAGCCCGTTGCTGAAAAACAGAAACAGGATCAGCGTCACGTAAATTACATTTCGATGGAATTTTTAATTGGCCGCCTGACCGCCAATAACTTAATCAACCTCGGCTGGTATGACACCGTGCGTGAGGTGCTGTCTGAACAGGGCGCAGAACTGGCTGACGTACTGGAGCAGGAGACTGACCCGGCCTTGGGCAACGGCGGTCTGGGGCGTCTGGCAGCCTGTTTCCTCGACTCAATGGCGACGGTCGGCCAGCCTGCAACCGGTTACGGTCTCAACTATCAGTACGGTCTGTTCCGCCAGTCCTTTGATGATGGCAAACAACAGGAAGCGCCGGATGACTGGCACCGCGAAAGCTATCCGTGGTTCAGCCACAATAGCCGCCTGGCGGTGGACGTCTCCTTTGGCGGCAAACTGGCGAAAAACAGCGACGGCGCGGAGCACTGGCAGCCTGCCTTCAGCCTGCGCGGGGAAGCCTGGGATCTGCCGGTGGTCGGCTACCGCAACGGCGTAACGCAGCCGTTGCGCCTGTGGCAGGCGACGGATATCCACCCGTTTGACCTGACGCTGTTCAACGACGGGCAGTTCCTGAAGGCCGAGCAGAAGGGCATTGATGCCGCCAAACTCACCAAAGTGCTCTATCCAAATGACAATCATCAGCAGGGCAAACGCCTGCGCCTGATGCAGCAATATTTCCAGTGCGCCTGCTCGGTGCGTGACATTCTGCGCCGCCACCATTTCCTTGGTCGCAAGATTGAGGCGTTGCCTGATTTTGAGGTGATCCAGCTTAACGACACCCATCCGACCATCGCCATTCCTGAACTGCTGCGCATTCTGCTCGACGAACATCAGATGGCGTGGGACGCCGCTTGGGCGGTGGTCAGCAAAACCTTCGCCTACACCAACCACACGCTGATGCCGGAAGCGTTGGAGTGCTGGGATGAGAAGCTGGTCCGCAGCCTGCTGCCGCGCCACTTCTCGCTGATTAAACAGATCAACGCCCGCTTTAAAAAAGTGGTGGAAAAGCAGTGGCCGGGTGACAAAGCGGTGTGGGAAAAGCTTTCTGTGCATCAGAACAAACAGGTGCGCATGGCTAATTTGTGCGTAGTCAGTGGGTTTGCGGTTAACGGTGTGGCAGCGCTGCACTCGGACCTGGTGGTGAAGGATCTCTTCCCGGAATATCACCAGCTGTGGCCGAACAAATTTCACAACGTCACCAACGGCATCACACCTCGCCGCTGGCTGAAACAGTGTAATCCGGCGCTCTCTGCGCTAATTGATGAAAGCCTGAAAACTGAATGGGTCACCCATCTGGATGCGCTCCAGGGGCTGGAGAAATTCGCCGATGACGCCGCCTTCTGCACGCGTTATCAGCAGATCAAATATGACAACAAAGTGCGCCTGGCCGCCTACGTTCAGCACCGTATGGGCATTACGTTGAACCCTGAGGCAATTTTCGACGTACAGATAAAACGCCTGCACGAGTACAAACGTCAGCACCTCAACCTGCTGCACATAGTCTCGCTCTACCGTCAGCTGCGCGATAACCCGCAGATGGACATAGTGCCACGCGTATTCCTGTTCGGGGCTAAAGCGGCACCGGGCTATTACCTGGCGAAAAATATTATTCATGCGATCAACAAGGTAGCGGAGAAGATCAATAACGATCCGATCGTCGCCGATCGCCTGAAAGTGGTGTTTATTCCCGATTACCGGGTTTCGGTGGCGGAGTTGATGATCCCGGCAGCGGACGTGTCCGAACAGATCTCCACGGCGGGTACTGAAGCGTCAGGCACCGGCAATATGAAACTGGCCCTGAACGGCGCCATGACCATCGGGACGCTCGACGGCGCCAACGTCGAGATCGCCGAGCAGGTCGGTGAAGATAACGTCTTCATCTTCGGCAACACCGTCGATCAAGTGAAAGCCCTCAAGGCAGGCGGCTATGATCCGCTGACGTGGCGTAAAAAAGATAAACACCTCAACGCGGCGCTACAAGATCTGGAAAGCGGCATGTTCAGCGACGGCGACAAAAACGCTTTCAGCCTGATGCTGGACAGTCTGCTGAGCGGCGGCGACCCGTATCTGGTACTGGCTGACTTTGCCGAATATTGCCAGGCGCAACAGCAGGTGGACGCGTTGTATCGTGATAAGGCGCAATGGACGCGACGTACTATCCTCAATACTGCCCGTGTCGGCATGTTCAGTTCAGACCGCTCGATCCGCGATTATCAACAGCGGATCTGGCAGGCGAAGCGCTAAAGGAGCGGGAATGGAGAGTAAGCAACTCGAACAGGCGGCGATTGAAGCTGGGATTGCCGCCGGATACATCAACGCGCACGGTAAACAGCAGGATATCGCTGCCGCCACCAAGCGGGAATTGTTGGCAGCCATGGGCTGGAAACCTGGGCTGCAATCGGCGGCGGTTTCCCCCGTGCCCGTGGTAAAAGTGTTTGTCAAAGGCAGCCGTTTAGCCCTGCCGGTCGGTGGGGAAGGCGATTTCCAGTGGCAGTTAGCGCTGGAAAGTGGCGCGGTCCAGCAGGGCCGTACCAGCGCGAAAATGACGCTGGCACTGCCGGGCGGAATCCCTGCCGGATACCACCAACTGACGCTGACTCAGGAGAGTCAGAGCTGGTCATGCCGGATCATAGTGGCACCGAAACGCTGCTATGAACCGGATGCGCTGCTGGCGGGGAAAAAACTCTGGGGCGCTTGTGTGCAGCTTTATACGCTGCGCTCGGAGAATAACTGGGGTATTGGTGATTTTGGCGATCTGCGCCAGTTGGTCAATGAGATGGGCCAGCGCGGCGGCGCTTTTGTGGGCCTTAACCCGATCCATTCGCTTTACCCGGGTAACCCGGTGGCGGCCAGCCCTTACAGCCCGTCATCGCGCCGCTGGCTGAACGTGATTTATATCGACGTCAACGCGGTGGAAGATTTCCAACTCAGCGAAGCGGCCCAGCGCTGGTGGCATGAGCCACAGACGCAGAAAACCCTGAAGGCCGTGCGTGACAGTGCATGGGTAGATTATGCCCGCGTGATGCCGCTTAAACTGGCCGGACTGCATCTGGCACATCAGCGCTTTGTTACGCGCAGTGCCAGCGACCCGATGCAAAAGGCCTATCAGAAGTTTGCCCGCGAAGGCGGTGAAAGCCTCTATCAACAGGCGGCTTTTGATGCACTGTATGCGCATCTGGCCAAACAGGGCGATGGTCCCCACGGCTGGACGCATTGGCCGGAGAAGTACCGCAGTGCGCAAAGTGCCGCGGTGAAAGCCTATTGTGAACAGTACGAAAGCGACGTTGATTTTTACCTCTGGTTGCAGTGGCTGGCCGAATGGCAATTTGCCCGCTGTTACCACGACAGCCAGCAGGCCGACATGCCGATTGGCTTGTACCGCGATCTGGCGGTGGGCGTAGTGGAAGGCGGCGCAGAAACCTGGGGCGATCGTGATGTCTATTGCCTGAAGGCCTCGGTAGGCGCACCGCCGGATATCCTCGGGCCGCTCGGCCAAAACTGGGATCTGCGTCCGATGGATCCGCACGTCATGGTTAAACGCGCCTATCAGCCATTTATCGACCTGCTGCGTTCCAACATGACCAGCTGCGGCGCATTGCGCATCGATCATGTGATGACGCTGCTGCGTTTATGGTGGATCCCTCAGGGGGAAACGGCGGACAACGGCGCTTATGTGCAGTATCCGGTGGACGACCTGCTGGCGATCCTGGCGCTGGAAAGCCAGCGTCACCGCTGTATGGTGATCGGCGAAGATCTGGGGACGGTGCCGGTGGAGATTGTCAGCAAGCTGCGTGAGGGCGGGGTCTACTCCTACAAGGTGCTGTACTTCGAGCGCGATGCGGAGAACCACTTTCGCGCACCACAGTCCTATCCGGTGCAGGCGATGGCTACCATCACCACCCATGACCTGCCGACGCTGCGTGGTTACTGGCAAAACGACGACCTGGCACTGGGCAAAAAACTCGGCCTGTACCGCGATGAAGAGGTATTGGACGGGCTTTACGCCGACCGTGCCCGCGCACGGCAAGGGCTGCTCGACGGCTTGCATCAATACGGCTGTGTCCCTAAAAATACCGGTCACAAAGCGGATGCGATGGGTATGACGCCAACCCTCAGCCGCGGTCTTCAACGCTATGTGGCCGACAGCGCCTGTGCCCTGTTGGGGCTTCAGCCCGAAGACTGGCTGGACATGCAAGAGCCGGTCAACATTCCAGGCACCAGCGACGAATACCCCAACTGGCGTCGCAAACTGACCCGCACGTTGGAAGAGATGTTCGCCGACGACGACGTGAATAAGTTGATTAAAGATCTGGATAAACGGCGCAGGAAAGTGTCCGTCAACTGATGTGTTTTTAAGTGATAAAAGGGTTTCCGGCAGTGTGCGGAAACCCTTTTTTGTTGGTGAAGTCAAGGGTGTTTGCCGACGTGTATTACGCCAGATGAAGGTAATGGAGTGAATGCGATTCCTATACCCGGCCTGAGATGCATATACACACCATTAATCAGAGAGTTTGCGCTGTCGCTTGCATAAAAAAAAGCGGCCATTTCAGGCCGCTTAACAACGTCAGACACAGAGGTATTTCCAAGAACCAAACAAACAACAACAAGGGCATTACGATAAAGTCGAAACAAAGGGCAATCTAGCCTTTCACACCCCCCGCGGTTAAGCCGCCGACCAGCCAGCGCTGGGCGACCAGGAACACAGCGGTGATCGGTATTGCCGACAGGATCGCGGCGGCGGCGAAGTCGCCCCACAGGTAATTTTGTGGATTGAGGTATTGTTGCATCCCGACCGCCAGCGTGTAGCTGTTCACATCACGCAGCAGCAGCGAGGCCACCGGCACTTCGGTAATGGCAGCAATAAACGACAGAATAAATACCACCGCCAGAATCGGCACCGACAGTGGCAGCAGCACCAGCCTGAACGCCTGCCACGGCGTAGCACCGTCGAGTGAAGCTGCTTCTTCCAGCGAGTTATCGATGGTTTCGAAATAGCCTTTGATCGTCCAGACGTGCAGCGCAATGCCGCCCATGTAGGCAAAAATGACCCCACCATGGGTGTTCAGCCCGAGGAACGGTACGTACTGGCCGAGACGATCGAACAGGGCGTAAAGCGCCACCAGCGACAGTACGGCCGGGAACATCTGAAAAATCAGCATGCTTTTGAGCAGAGTACTTTTGCCGCGAAAACGCATGCGGGCAAAGGCGTACGCGCAGGTGGTAGAGAGCGCCACAATGCCAATCGCGGTGATCACCGCAATCTTGATGGAGTTCCACAACCACAGCATTACCGGGAACGGCGGTGGGGTGACGCTGCCGTCAGCGTTGGTTACTGCCATGCCGAGCGCCAGTTTCCAGTGATCCCACGACACCTGATCCGGGATCAGGCTGCCGGTGGCGAAGTTACCCGGCCGCAGCGAGATGGCGAACACCATCAGCAGCGGAAAGAGGATCAGCGCGACAAAGCACAGCAAGAGCAAATGCGTGATGAACAGCCTGACTTTTTGCGACTTCGGTTTAACCATTGGCATGTCTGTTTCTCCTCAGTCGGGTTAGTCAAACTTCATACGTGACGCTTTCAGGTTGATGATGGCCAGAGCCCCCACCAGAATGAAAATCAGCGTGGCGATGGCCGCAGCCAGCCCGAAGTCCTGCCCGCCGCCGCCTTCAAAGGCAATGCGGTAGGTGTAGCTGACCAGCAGGTCGGTATGGCCGGCCGGCGTCGTCGTGCCGAGCATATCCGGGCCGCCGTTGGTCAGCAGCTGGATCAGCACGAAGTTGTTAAAGTTAAAGGCGAAACTGGCGATCATCAGCGGCGTCAGAGGTTTTATCAGCAGCGGCAGGGTGATGCGGAAGAAGTTCTGCATCGGCGTCGCGCCGTCCATCGCGGATGCTTCGTAGAGATCGTCCGGCACGGCTTTCAGCAGGCCCATACACAGGATCATCATGTACGGATAACCCAGCCAGGTATTGACGATGATGATCATGGTTTTGGCGGTCATTGGGTCGCTGAACCATGCTGGTTTGATACCAAACAAGCTGCTGAGCATCAGGTTGATTTCACCGAAACTCTGGTTGAATAACCCTTTGAAAATCAGAATCGAAATAAATGCCGGTACCGCGTAAGGCAGGATCAGCAGGACACGGTAAACCGCTTTGCCCTTCAGCTCCTCCCACTGTACGACGCAGGCCAACACCATGCCGACGGCCACGGTCAGCACCACGGTCAGCAGCGAGAAAATAATGGTCCAGACGAAGATCGACAGGAACGGTTTCTGAATGCCGTCGTCATGCAGTACGCGCAGGAAGTTGGCCCAGCCGATATTGACGGTAAAACCGGGGCTGAGTTTTTCGGCCTGCCATTCACCGTTGGCATTCACGGCCTGATAAAACCCGCTTTCCATATTGGGACGGTATACCACGCCGGTTTGCACATTGGTCAACTGCTTACCGTCATCGGCTTTTTTATACAGTGGCTGGCTGCCGGAGAACTGGCGCAGTGAACTCATGCGCAGTGTTTCGCCGTCGGGCAGTTTGGCGGTCAGTTGCCCCAGCGCCTGACGGTTTTGGGTGATCACCCGCAGCCCAGCTTTGTCACCCTGTGGCATCGGCTGCGGCGTGAGAGTCAAGGTTTGTGGTGCCGTGGCGTTGAACTCAAAGGGTTCGGAAACCAGCGTGTCATTGCTGTCCGGTACGCTCAGCGCCAGACGCCATTGGTTGGCGTCGGCAGGATACAGACCAAAGGTGTAGGCTTTATCGGCCTGGAACTGGCGGTCCATCAGCACCGATTGTGCACGTTCGAAAGTCAGCTGATTAGTGCTGCTGTAATTGGTAAAGGCGATAAAAATGGTACACACCAACGGAAACAGCACAAATAACGACATACCGGCGAGGCCGGGATAGACGTAGCGCCATGAATACGCGCGGCGGTTGGCGTAGATATAGAGGCCGACGGAGGAGAGCAACAGCGTCAGCATGGCAAACAAATATTCCCCCTGGGCGTACATCAGTACGATCAGGTAACCGGTAAAGAGTGCGAACAGACCAACAATCAGCCATTTCAGGAGATTGCTTATCTGCCGTTTTTTTCGAAGAGGCAGTCCGGTTTGAGCTGCTTGCATAGACTCGTCATCCTTCAGGTTGAAGCTGTGGCGTGAAGGCGGTCATGCGCTTCACGCCAGTTTTTACGTGTTATTTGGTGAC
>Ga0105854_1000178_pt1 | contig 34563 bp, 31 predicted proteins | sample OrgsoiDNA_201058_FD_89679 | JGI IMG/M metagenome (GOLD analysis project Ga0105854, IMG submission 89679) | Permafrost soil microbial communities from the Arctic, to analyse light accelerated degradation of dissolved organic matter (DOM) -... | ecosystem: Environmental > Terrestrial > Soil >... | reverse complement strand
CTAATTCATCGGTTGCCAGTTGAGTGAAGAACCCTTCCTTGTATTTCGCTCCCTCACCGACCCAAGACTGCACATCGTCTGGAATTTCTACGTTGCTTCGTGACATGTTGGTTACATCGCTGCGTTTACAATTTCATTTATACAATAATGTTAGACACCAAAGCTTTCGCCACACCCGCAGGCATGCTGAGCTTTAGGATTATTGAATTTAAATATCTGATTCAGCCCTTCACGGACAAAATCTACCTCGGTACCATCGATGAAAGGCATGGCTTTTAATGGAATGAACAACTTCGCGCCATCATGCTCAAACACCATGTCATCACTGGCTGGTTGCTTGGTCAGGTCCAGCACATAAGCAAAGCCAGCACAGCCGGATTGCTTTACAGAGAGCTGTAGTCCTTTCACCTCAGGATCCTGAGTGATCAACGTTTTTACCTGCTTCGCAGCAGAGTCAGTCAACGTTACGCCTTGCCAAACATTTTCATCTAAAGAGAACGTGCCGACAGTTTCAGTTTGCATCTGTCCTACCTCATCGTTTCAGGGTCATAGACCAGACCTATTGTGCCTATTCTAGTGATAACCTATATCACTTCAACCTCTTGTTTTAAGAGGGTATAGCGATTTGGCGTGAGGAGAGTCACTCAACGCCTGCGCTTTCTCAGGCCAGCTGCTGGCGGGTCTTAAACACCGCAGCCATCAACACATTGAATAAGTTGTCAATTTTTTGTTAAAAAAAGGTAATTCCCCACGAAGCCCGCAGGAAAAATAGTGTTCCTGATAACTATTATAAAACATTCATCGGAAATACCTATTTATGAATTCGTCGTTTTATAGTCAGGAAATGCCTTTTTTCGCCCCATTTCCACACTAAATTAAGGGTTATTTCCGCTGTCAGTCAGGTTGAAAAAAAAGCGTGAGCTCCGATTGATCCGTTGCATATTTGGCAATATGATACATTCTCAAATTGATAATGGTTATCATTCATAATTCGGACCCATTTGCATGGCTCTATCTGTTAATGCGTGGCTTCAAAATAAAATCGACGAATATAAGTTCAGCGTCCGCGATGCTACGGTCGACTTTTACATGACGGAAGCCGCGCTGCGCAGGGAAGACGCTGACATCAGCCAGCTTAAGCGCTTCAATACGCACTGCCTTGATATGGCCAATCTGTGTCTGCAAAATGGGGATGACCACAGTTATCTGCACGCCCTGTGCAAACTGCATAACCGCCTCATTCTTGAAATCAACACATCGCATCGTAGTGAGCTGTTTCGCGTGCAGAGTTATCACTTTGCACGTCATACGTTAAAATTGATTTGCCACTATTATGCCATGATGGGCATCTGGGACAAAGCGACAGCCTTTCAGACCGACTTCGTAAAACGTGTCCCTTTCCAGCTTTAACCGAATTTCAACAAATTAGCCTCAAATAACCCTGTAAATAAAAAACGGAAGCACTGAAAAATGCTTCCGTCATCGCCTTTAATTTGTTACTGAGGGCAACTTGCCAGTCTAAATATCAATCACCATCGTGGTTAGCCGGGAGATACAGCAGAGTTTCTCCTGCTCATCGAAAATTTCTATCTGCCAGACCTGGTTGCGACGGCCTGCATGCAAGGCACGACAAACCCCTTTCACGTTACCTTTGGTCGCCGCCCGCAAATGGTTAGCATTGATTTCAACACCGACAACTTGCTGCTCCCCGCGCGTACACAAATACCCGGCCATGGAGCCCATTGACTCCGCCAATACCACAGAGGCACCACCGTGCAACAAGCCGAACGGCTGCGTCGTTCGGGAGTCTACCGGCATAGTCGCTTCAAGATAGTCATCGCCCAAATGGGTAAACTCAATCCCAACATGCCCGACCATACACCCCTGGCTGTAATGATTAAGTGCCTCAAGCGTGGTATCTCTTTTCCAAAAAGCCATGTGCTGCTCCTGACATTTTTAAGGGATCAATTCCAGTAGTGCCTGTAAAGGATGGCGTAAGCCATTACCTTCAATACGTTTTACCTGACTGCGGCACGAATATCCCGTTGCCAGACAGCGCTGACGCGGCAAGCGCTGTAACGACTGATGCCAGGACAATTCATAAATGCCTAGCGAGTTCTGAATATTCTGGCTTTCATGGCCGTACGTACCCGCCATGCCGCAACAGCCGACGCTGATATTCTCAAGCTTGGCACCGTAGCGCGCGAATATATCGCTCCACTGTTTGCTGCTGCCCGGCAATGCCGTACTTTCGGTGCAATGCCCGAATAGATACCAGGATTCTCCGCTCTGTTGCTGCTCAGGCAATTCTGTCAGCAGCTTATCCAGCCACTCATGTACCAGCTGCACTTCGAACGATCCTCGCGCTGAGCCCAGAATCTCTTTATATTCATCGCGATAACAGAGTACCAATGCCGGGTCGACCCCCACTAACGGCATCCCCAGTTGTGCAACGCGGTTAAGGAACAGTGAGGTCTTTTTAGCCGTTTTAGCGAAACGCTGCAGGAAACCTTTAATATGCTGCGCTTTGCCATTCGGTGAGAATGGTAGCAGAACCGGTTTTAACCCCAGCTTCTCCACCAGACGGACAAAATCGGCCACTACCTGCGCATCGTAGTAGCTGGTGAAGGGATCCTGAACTATCAATACGTAATGACTGCGCTGCGCCGGATGTATTTTCTCCAGTTGTTCAAGCGTCATCGTTGTGGCGCTGTGGCCAAGCAGTTGCTGTCGCAGCGTCGGTGACGACAGCAACGGCAAGTCGACCATGCCAATACTTTTGCGGCTCATCTCCCTGACCCAAGGCTGGCTAAAGAAGAAGTTGAACACTTTCGGCGCTCTGGCCATCAGCGGCGTGTAACTCTCTACCCCCGCGACCAGATAATCACGCGCCGGACGCAGGTAACGGGTGTGGTAAAGCTGAAGGAAGCGGGAGCGGAAACCGGGTACGTCGATTTTGATCGGGCACTGTGTTGAACAGGCCTTACACGCCAGACAACCGGACATAGCTTCTTTCACTTCGTGAGAAAAATCATACTCACCTTTATTGGCATACCAGGTGTTGCGGGTACGGTCTATTAGCGCACGGAAACTCATTTTTTGCTGGGGTAATGCGCTTTCCAGCGCCAGCGGGTCGACACCCTGTTCCGACAGTAATCGCAACCATTCACGGACCAGGCCGGCACGTCCTTTCGGCGAATGAATACGGCTGCCGGTGATTTTCATCGACGGGCACATCGGGCTTTTCACATCGAAGTTAAAACAGAGGCCATTGCCGTTACACTCCATTGCCCCACGAAATGACTGACGCACCTCTAATGGAATACGCCTGTCCATCGTGCCGCGTTTTTCAGCATCCACTTTCATCATCGGTTCATCGCAGTCCAGCGGGGCACAAATTTTGCCAGGATTAAGTCGGTTATCAGGGTCAAAGACTGACTTGATACGGCGTAATTCATTGAACAATGTTTCCCCAAAGAATGCAGGACTGTATTCGGCACGGAAACCTTTGCCATGCTCACCCCATAACAGACCACCATATTTTGCTGTCAAAGCGACAACCTGATCGGAAATCTGTTTCAGCAGAACTTCCTGTTGCGGATCGCACATATCCAGCGCCGGGCGCACATGCAGTACGCCGGCATCAACGTGTCCGAACATCCCGTAGCTCAAATTATGGCTATCGAGCAGTGCTCTAAACTCCACGATGTAGTCAGCCAGGGATTCTGGTGGCACACAGGTATCTTCCGCAAAGGGCAACGGTTTTGCCTGACCTTTCGCATTACCCAACAGGCCGACGGCTTTTTTGCGCATATTGTAGATGCGCTCAATGCCAGGCAGATCTGCGCAAATCTGATAGCCGATGACGCCTCCTTCACCGTCACTTATCAAACCGTCAAGGCGCTCACACAATGCCTCAAGCTGACGTTCGATCAGGTTACCGTCATCGCCAGCAAATTCGACGATGTTCAACCCCTGCATGTCCTTATCGGGAACATCGGTAATATAATCACGTACGGTATGCCAGACGATATCTTCGCGGGCGAGATTGAGCACTTTAGAGTCGACCGTTTCGACCGATAAGGCTTTCGCCTCGACCATAAAAGGGGCATTGCGCAGTGCCGAGTCAAATGAATCGTATTTGATATTAACCAGGCGACGCACTTTCGGAATCGGTGTGATGTTGAGTCGTGCTTCAGTAATAAAAGCCAGCGATCCTTCTGAACCGGTGAGGATTCGGGTCAGGTTGAAATTTTGCAGGTCGTCGCTCAATACGTGACGTAAGTCATAACCGGTGAGGAAGCGGTTAAGTTTGGGGAATTTTTCGATCACCAGCGCGCGATTTTCGCGACAACTGTCAAGTACCGTGCGATAGATTCGGCCAATAACTGAATCTTCTTCACCCAATTTATCCGCCAACTCCGTAGGCATCGCGAGGGTGTCGAGCATATCGCCGCCGATCACTACCGCACGCAGTCCCAGCACATGATCCGAGGTTTTGCCATAAACCAGAGAACCCTGCCCTGACGCGTCGGTGTTAATCATCCCGCCAAGCGTGGCCCGATTACTGGTCGAGAGCTCCGGAGAGAAAAAATAACCCAACGGACGCAGATACTCATTGAGCTGGTCTTTAATCACACCCGCTTCAACTTTTACCCATCCCTGCTCAACGTTGACGTCCAAAATGCGATTCATATGGCGGGACATGTCCACCACAATGCCGCGGTTTAGTGACTGTCCGTTGGTACCCGTACCGCCACCACGTGGGGTAAATACCAACGAACGGAAACGAACCTGCCCGGCAAGTCTTGCCAGCAGGGCGACGTCAGAGGTGGCCTTAGGAAACAGCACGGCATCCGGCAATAGCTGATAGACGCTGTTATCCGTTGCCATAGTTAACCTGTCGGCATAGGTTGTGGTCATATCACCTGCGAAACCGTCTTTCTTTAAGGCTTCCAAAAAATCGAGCACCAGCTGAATAATGCCAGGTGCCTGTGAAATCTGTGGGATCATTTATTTTGACTCTGTCTTTGTTGTTGTTTGCCGGGCCCTGTTCTTTACCCAATATAAAAACTAACATACTTCGTTTTCCAGCGCTTCGTCTGAGTGCGGTCAGTGATTCAACCCCCATCGATGAGCCGATAGCCCCTTATTGCCGGACAACAAAAAGTGCGGTGCACTGTCTAAAAACGATGAAATGTTCCATGCTTACCGACGTGATGACCTGCTGTAAATGAAAGCATTATTCAGGCAATCTGCCCTGTTTTACTATGAGAACCAAGCATGAACCTCCCGATAAAACGTTATGATTTACCTCAAATTATGTTTGGGGTTTTGTTTATCGCCCTGATGACCATCGCCAGTATTTGGATTGTTCAGCCCTTTATTTTAGGTTTTGCCTGGGCGGGCATGGTGGTAATTGCCACCTGGCCACTCATGATCAAACTGCAAAGATTGCTTTGGGGGAAACGTTTTCTGGCGGTGATCGTCATGACACTGCTGCTAATTTTGCTGTTTGTTTTACCCATCGCGTTACTGGTCAGTAGCGCCATCGAGAACGGCGCCCCGCTGGTGCAGCTGGCTGGCAACCCATCCAGTCTGCATATGCCTGACTTCCAGTGGCTTCGTTCGATTCCTCTGGTAGGCCATAAATTATACAGCGGCTGGCATTCAATGATTAACGGCGGCGGCAATGCCTTATTGACCAAGGTGCAGCCTTATGTCGGCCAGACTGCCTCATGGTTTCTGATACAGGCCGGTCATCTGGGCCGCTTTATTGTTCACTGTTCTCTCATGCTGCTTTTCAGTGCCTTGCTCTACAGTCGCGGTGAACAAGTGGGTATGGGTATCCGCCACTTTGCTGTTCGCCTGGCCGCAGAACGCGGTGATGCTGCGGTAATTCTTGCCGGTCAGGCCATTCGTGCAGTGGCACTTGGTGTTGTGGTCACAGCCATTGTGCAATCAGTGCTTGGTGGAATCGGCTTGGCACTGGCTGGTATTCCCTACGCGACGGTGCTGACCGTGGTGATGTTTGTTTGCTGCGTAGCGCAAATCGGCCCTTTGCTGGTGCTTATTCCTGCCATCATCTGGCTTTACTGGAGCGGTGATAATACCTGGGGCACCGTGCTGCTGGTGTGGAGCTGCGTGGTCGGGTCGCTCGACAGCGTATTGCGCCCGGTACTCATCCGTATGGGGGCAGACCTGCCGATGTTATTGATTCTCTCCGGCGTCATTGGAGGTCTATTTGCCTTCGGTATGATTGGCCTGTTTATTGGTCCGGTCGTGCTGGCAGTCTCTTACCGACTGATTTCACTGTGGGTTAATGAAGCGCCTGAACCTGAACAAAATATCCATCAGGTCGCCAGATCCCTTGAAGAATAAGCGTTAAATCTAACAACACGCAGTCTGCCCTACGAGGTCACTTATCGTCAGTCAGGCTGCGTGAAACGACGAATATTGCGTCGTTTTCCTCACATTTACTCCCAATCCTCTTTTTTAACTTCATCCACAATCCGCATTAATTAGTTAACTATAGAAATAATTGCTATTAAGACAAATCTTACAGACGAAAACTCAGCAGAACCCTAGTATTATTAACAGTTCGGATTTCAACCCCATGATTTATATGCAAGCTTTCCCCTGAGCCTGCATAACCAAAATTGCTGTGTGTAGTCTTTGCCTATCTCCTATGATGGGCTTTTTTTTGTCCCGAATTTGCCAAAACGCCATAAAAAAAAACCGTGACTCATTAATCACGGCTTTGTTGCTACTGGCCTTCCTCACATCTGTTAAGACGCTTTTTTCTCACCGAGTGCCAGCCAGGTTTGTACTACGGTATCCGGATTAAGTGACAAGCTATCGATGCCCTCCTCCATCAGCCATTGTGCGAAGTCCTGATGATCGGATGGCCCCTGACCGCATATCCCCACGTATTTACCCTGTTTTTTAGCCGCTTTAATGGCCATCGAAAGCAGGATTTTTACGGATTCATTACGCTCGTCAAATAATTCAGAAACTACGCCAGAATCACGGTCCAGGCCCAGCGTCAGCTGTGTCATGTCGTTGGAACCGATAGAGAAACCGTCAAAGTGTTCCAGGAACTGCTCGGCAAGCAGCGCATTGGAAGGGATCTCGCACATCATGATCACTTTTAGTCCGTTTTCACCCCGTTTGAGCCCCTGGCGCGTCAGCTCGGCCACCACGGCCTCGGCTTGTGCCACCGTGCGCACAAAGGGGATCATCACTTCAACGTTAGTGAGGTCCATATCATTACGCACCCGTTTCATGGCTTCGCACTCCAGGGCGAAACAATCGCGGAAGTTATCGGATACATAGCGCCCGGCCCCACGGAAGCCCAGCATTGGGTTCTCCTCATGAGGTTCGTACTTCTCACCACCGACTAAATTGGCATATTCATTGGATTTAAAGTCAGACAAACGAACGATAACGCGCTTCGGCCAGAATGCCGCCCCGAGTGTGGCAATCCCCTCCGTCAGGCGCGCAACATAGTATTCTCGCGGGCTGTCATACCCTTGAATCAGTCTCTTGATCTCTTCCTGCAATGCCGGATCCTGTTTATCAAACTCCAGCAAGGCTTTCGGGTGAACGCCAATCATACGGTTGATAATGAATTCCAGGCGGGCGAGTCCGACACCTTCATTGGGCAGACAGGCAAAATCAAATGCCCGGTCCGGATTACCAATATTCATCATAATTTTCAGCGGTAATTCTGGTAGCTCATTGACTTCTGAACTTTGCACACTGAAATCCAATTCATCCTGGTAAACATACCCTGTGTCGCCCTCAGAGCATGATACGGTGACTTTCTGATTTTCTTTCAGCTTCTCCGTGGCATCCCCACACCCCACCACGGCCGGAATCCCTAGTTCACGTGCGATAATCGCTGCGTGACAGGTGCGCCCACCCCGGTTAGTCACGATGGCGGAAGCCTTTTTCATGATCGGCTCCCAGTCGGGATCGGTCATATCTGTTACTAAAATATCGCCGGCTTTGACATGATGCATTTCGCTGATGTCATGAATAATCTTCACGGGACCAGCACCAATACGGTGGCCGATAGCACGTCCTTCCACCAGCACTTTACTGCTGCCATTCAGCTGATAGCGTTCCATAACCTGACCATTAGAACGTACTGTTTCGGGACGAGCCTGTACAATATATAGCTTTTCATTATGCCCATCTTTAGCCCACTCGATATCCATCGGACGGCCATAGTGATTTTCGATGAGCAGTGCCTGACGCGCTAAAGCCTGAATTTCGTCATCCGTCAGAGAAAAGCGCTCGGACAGTTCGGCAGGCACATCTTCGATTTGCACCTGCTTACCATGCTCCTGGCTGTCTGCGTAAACCATACGGATTTTCTTCGAACCCATGGTCCGGCGCACAATAGCGGGTTTATTTTTTGCCAACGTCGGCTTATGAACATAAAACTCATCGGGGTTAACCGCACCCTGCACCACCATCTCACCTAACCCGTAAGCGGAAGTGATAAACACCACCTGATCAAAGCCGGATTCGGTATCAATCGTAAACATTACCCCCGCAGCGGCTAAATCTGAGCGCACCATACGCTGAACCCCAGCGGATAGCGCTACGCCACGATGGTCATAGCCCTGATGGACGCGATAAGAGATGGCGCGGTCATTAAACAGAGAAGCATAAACGTGTTTAACCGCAGTCAGTACCGCGTCAAATCCCTGTACGTTTAGGAAAGTTTCCTGTTGGCCAGCAAAGGAGGCATCTGGCATATCTTCAGCCGTCGCGGAGGAGCGTACGGCAAACGATGCGTCTTTTTCGCCCTCAGAAAGTTGCTGATAAGCTTCGCGGATAGCCTTTTCTAACTCAGGCTGGAATGGCGTCTCAACAATCCATTGCCGAATTTGGGTCCCGGCTTTGGTTAGCTGATTGATGTCATCAACATCTACCGTGTCGAGCAAATCATGAATCCGCGTATTCACACCGCTTTGATCGAGGAAATCGTTAAACGCCTGTGATGTGGTCGCAAACCCGTTCGGTACAGACACACCGAGATCGGACAGGTTAGTTATCATTTCCCCCAGGGAGGCATTCTTACCCCCGACCTTGTCAACGTCGTTCATACCTAGCTGGTTGTACCAGATAACATTGCGTAAATCGGGTTCGAGATTGGCCATGAAACAATCCTTTCTTAATTCAGTAGGCTACTTTTTACATTAAGCAGGCTAGTAGTTGAGGTAAGTAATGTGGCTTGTTACTGAGTAGGTCAGTTATTTCAGCCTAGCATAATGATCCATAACTATTGGACAGGTGAATCGATCCAGCAATTTCAACTATTTCTGTTTAAGAAAATTCCAGACCTTTCATTGTTTTCTTTCCGTTCGAAAGTCAGTAATTGTTTACAAATCATGAAGACATGAGTCGTTCTTAGCTCCTGCCTTGCAAGTTAACACCTTGGCTGAAGTCGCGCTGAAGCAAATCAAAAAGATTCGATATCCCTCCAAAATAATAAAATGTCATTTCATTTTTTTCAGTGAAATTGCGCAATATCTCGCAGAGTTTGCGCAATAAAAGTTTTCCACTTTGTATTTGCCGACAATACGGTTATTACTGTTTATCTGACAGAAGAGTTAAATGAAAATGCTGGCAGATTGCGTCAGCCAAATATAATGTCATTCAGGAGTTTGATGTGGACAGATGTGTATTTTACATTTCAGACGGTACGGCTATTACAGCAGAAGTATTGGGTCATGCCGTGCTGTCGCAATTTCCGGTGAACGCGACCACATTCTCACTGCCTTTTGTCGAGAATGAGGGGCGGGCCCGAGCCGTTTGCCAGCAAATCAATGAGATATATGAGAAAACCGGAGCGCGCCCGCTGGTATTTTATTCGATCATTTCGCGAGAAGTTCGCGACATTATTGTCAGCAGCGAAGGTTTCTGCCAGGACATCGTGCAAGCACTGGTGGCCCCGCTACAAAATGAGTTAGGAGTTGAACCTACCCCTATCGCCAACCGTACCCATGGCCTGACCGCCAGTAATATCAGTAAATATGACGCTCGTATTGCTGCTATTGACTACACGCTGGCTCACGACGACGGGATCTCATTACGTAATCTTGACCAAGCACAGGTAATTCTGCTAGGTGTTTCACGCTGCGGCAAAACACCTACCAGTCTCTATCTGGCGTTACAGTTTGGTATACGTGCAGCCAATTATCCATTCACGGCCGATGACATGGACAACATCCAACTTCCTCCGGCCCTCAAACCGCATATGCATAAGTTGTTTGGTTTGACTATCAACCCTGAACGTTTATCAGCGATACGTCAGGAAAGGGTAGAAAACAGTCGCTACGCATCTATGCGCCAGTGTCGGATGGAGGTATCGGAGGTTGAGGCACTATTTCGCAAGAATCAGATACGTTATCTCAACAGCACCAATTACTCTGTTGAAGAGATTTCAGCCAAAATTATGGACAGTTTCGGTATGAGTCGTCGCATGTTTTAGCGGCTTTTACTGACACAGACGGCATAACCTGTCGTCTGTGGTTGAAAACATCTAATTTTGCGTTATTGTGATCGCCATCACTTCCCGGTATTCCTGCCGTAGCGAAGAAAAAAATTTAGAGAATCACATGTCCCAAACAGATGAGCTGCGTACGACGCGCATCGACAGCCTGATCACACCTCAGGCACTGGCAGAAAAACTGCCGCTTTCCCCGTCGGTTGCGCAAAACGTGATGGCTTCACGTAAACGAATTGAAAAAATTATCAGTGGCGAAGATCCACGTCTTTTGGTTGTTGTCGGTCCTTGCTCCATTCACGATATCGAAGCTGCTATAGATTATGCTGCGAAACTGAACGTTCTGCGCGAGCGTTATCAGGACCGCCTCGAAATCGTGATGCGTACTTATTTTGAAAAACCGCGCACAGTGGTCGGCTGGAAGGGCCTGATTTCTGACCCTGAACTAAACGGCTCGTACCGGGTCAATCACGGCATCGAATTGGCACGTAAAGTGCTGTTGGCCATTAATGAACTGGGTATGCCTACCGCCACCGAATTCCTGGATATGGTGATCGGGCAGTATATTGCCGACCTGATTAGCTGGGGTGCCATTGGTGCACGTACCACAGAAAGTCAGATCCACCGTGAAATGGCCTCAGCGCTGTCATGCCCGGTGGGCTTCAAAAATGGCACTGACGGAAACACCCGCATTGCTATTGATGCCATTCGGGCAGCGCGGTCCAGCCACATGTTTCTTTCTCCGGACAAAACCGGTCAGATGACTATCTATCGTACAGCGGGTAATCCTTATGGTCATGTGATCATGCGCGGGGGCAAGAAACCCAACTACCACGCTGATGATGTGCAGGAAGCCTGCCGTAATCTGGCTGAGTTTGACCTGCCGCAGCGTCTGGTGGTTGATTTCAGCCACGGTAACTGCCAAAAACAGCACCGTTTACAGCTTCGGGTAGCTGAGGATATCTGCCAGCAAATTCGCAGTGGCTCAACCGCCATCGCCGGGATCATGGCTGAGAGTTTCCTGGAAGAAGGAACCCAGCCGATGAATACGGGTAAACCGCTCACTTATGGTAAATCCATTACCGATCCGTGCCTGAGTTGGGAAGATACTGAAACATTGGTCGATATGCTGGCAAAGGCAACTGACAGTCGGTTCTAAGCCATTACATTTCCATTCTTACCTATTTTAGGGGGGCAACATAGCGTTGCCCTTTTTTCATGCATTCTGACTTCGATAGGTTGTTGTGTTCATCTTAGCAGCCGCTGATTTCCCTCATGGTTTTTCACTTTCCCACCAAGATTTGTGGTTAAGCGTCAGATAACTGACGATTTAACATCAGATTTCTCTTGATGTGCAGTGTCAATGATTTGATAATGATTATCACATTGATATTAATTACCATTAACGTTTGTAACTATGAATGACCAACCTGAACACATTACGCCACCAGACGTCGGTGATTTATCACTGAAAAGTCAGGATGGAGACGCTAACCGCGGGCTATGTATTTCCAGCGCGGACCTGCTGGGCGATGTTGGTGTTGCAACCATTCTTCATCAGGGACAACGCTATCAGTTACGTCAGACCAAGGCCGGAAAACTGATACTGACAAAATAATCGGTATACCTTCAACTTTATCGCCAGCCACCCAGGTCCGAGGATCAAGGCAGCCAGCAAATCTATTGATATGTGAAAACATACGGAGAATTGCCCCATGCTTCACTCCCTTACCACACGGCTGCGTTTTTCATCCCTTAGCCTGGCCATTGCCTGCGCTCTGCCGCTGGTAGCTCAGGCCGACACCACGACACCTGCATCTAAAACCGGTGAAAAAAGCAGTGGCGTTCATAAAAAATCCCAGGAAGATACCTTAACGGTTGCTGCAACAGGCAACGCCCGCGACAGCTTTGAAGCGCCGATGATGGTGACGGTGATTGACGGCACCAGCGCGGAAAGTCTGACGTCGTCTTCATCCGCAGACATGCTGCGTCACGTACCAGGCCTTAGCGTGGGCGGAACCGGACGCACCAACGGTCAAGACATCTCGCTACGTGGCTACGATCGCCGGGGCGTATTGACCCTGGTAGATGGCATCCGTCAGGGCACCGATACCGGGCATCTTAACAGCACGTTTATTGACCCAGGCTTAGTTAAACGCATCGAAGTGGTGCGGGGTCCCTCTGCCCTGCTCTATGGCAGTGGCGCACTGGGTGGCGTGGTGTCCTATGAAACAGTGGATGCCGCAGACTTACTCTTATCGGGCCAGAATATGGGTTACCGTGTTTTTGGTACCGGAGCGACAGGCGACCACAGCCTTGGTATGGGTGCCAGTACCTATGGCAAAAACGATAATTTCGACGGTCTGCTCTCCTTCGGAACCCGCGACGTGGGTGATATCAAGCAGAGTGACAGTTTCAACGCGCCCAATAATGAGACTATCAGCAACGTGCTGGCAAAAGGCACATGGCAGATAGATCCGGCGCAATCCCTCAGCACCAACCTGCGTTATTACGATAACCGCGCGAAAGAGCCAAAAAATCCGCAAACGCCTGATATTTCTGGCAGTAACGTCTGGACTGATCGTTCAACCATACAGCGCGATGCCCAGCTAAGCTATCACCTCAAACCGTTGGATCAGGAGTGGCTGGATGCCAAAGCCGATGTCTATTATTCCGAAGTGGAAATCAATGCGCGCCCGGACGGCGGCAGCGAGGAAGAGCGCAAACAGACCACTAAAGGTGCCAAACTGGAAAACCGCTCACGCGCGTTTACCGACACCTTTGCCGCCCACTTGCTGACGTACGGCAGTGAAGCCTACAAGCAGGAACAAACTCCAGGCGGTGCTACCACCAGCTTCCCGCAGGCGGACATTAATTTCGGCTCCGGCTGGTTGCAGGATGAGATAACACTGCGGGACTTGCCGGTCTCTATTCTGGCCGGCACACGCTACGACAACTACCGTGGCAGCAGCGAGGGTTACGCCGACGTTGATGCCGATAAGTGGTCCTCCCGTGGCGCGATGAGCATCAACCCAACTGACTGGCTAATGATTTTTGGTTCCTACGCGCAGGCATTCCGTGCGCCAACCATGGGCGAGATGTACAACGATTCAGTTCACTTCTCCATCCCGATGGGCAGAACCACTATCACCAATAACTGGGTGCCGAACCCGAATCTGAAGCCTGAAACCAATGAAACTCAGGAGTACGGTTTCGGTTTGCGCTTCAATGATCTGATGATGGCCAATGACGATCTGCAGTTCAAAGCCAGCTACTTCGATACCAAAGCCAAAGATTACATTACGACCGGAGTCACTATGAACCTCGGTTATGGCCGTAACGGACCTTACTGTATCGAATGCAGCACCTATTCAACCAACATCGACCGGGCAAAACTGTGGGGCTGGGATGCCACCATGAGCTACAAAACTGACTGGTTCTCATGGGATGTCGCCTATAACCGCACCCGGGGTAAAGATGAAGCGACCGGTGACTGGATAGCCAGTATCAACCCAGACACGGTGGTCAGTACACTTGACGTGCCGGTCGCCCAAACTGCCTTCTCACTCGGCTGGGTCGGGACCTTCGTTGAGCGTTCAACGCACGTGACCTCCGATTACGCCGATCAGGCAGGTTACGCCATCAATGATTTCTATGTCAGTTATAAAGGTCAGGGCAGCTGGAAAGGCATGACCACCGCAGTGGTACTGGGTAATGCCTTCGACAAAGAGTCTTATTCACCGCAGGGCATTCCACAGGACGGACGCAATGCCCGGTTGTTCGTCAGCTACCAGTGGTAAAGGGTTAATCCTTCCCTCTTCACCGCACGGCAAAGCGCCGGGCGTTATTAAAAAAGTTAATGCGAGGACATTGCAATGAGTTCAGTAACTTACGAGAATTATCTGCAAGCAAAAGAATCTAACCCAGGAAAATATGCCCGTGATCTGGCTGAGATCCTCAATATCAGCGAAGCTGAGCTGATTCATCTGCGCGTTTCTCACGATGCCGATCGTCTGAACACGGACACGCGTAGTGTGCTGGCTGCGTTGGAAAATGTCGGCGTCACTAAATCCATCACCCGCAATGATTATGCCGTACATGAACAGATTGGGCGCTATGAGAATCAGCATCTGAACGGCCATGCAGGATTGATCCTTAATCCGCGTGCGCTGGATTTACGCCTGTTCCTCCAGCACTGGTTACATATCTTTTGCCTGACGGAACACCATCCGAAAGGCGATCGTCATAGCATTCAGTTTTTTGATGCTGCTGGCAATGCAATCCATAAAGTCTATACCACCGATGAAACTGACATGGCCGCCTGGGAAGCTCTGGTAGCGAAGTACCGTCGCGAAGAAAACCCGCCGCTGGCGATCGTGCCGGTGCAAAAACCGCAAGCCACTGCTCAGCCCGAGACGGCGGACGTGGATACCGAATGGCGCGCAATGACCGATGTTCATCAGTTTTTCCAACTACTGCGCCGCCATAACCTCAGCCGTCAGCAGGCCTTCCGCGCCGTGGGTGACGATCTGGCCTACAGGGTGGATAACCGTTCGCTTTCGCAACTTCTCGAAACAGCACGTGATCAGAAAAACGAAATCATGATTTTCGTGGGCAATCCGGGTTGTGTGCAGATTTTCACCGGTGAAATCGAGAAAGTCAGACCGCACGGCGAATGGATTAACATCTTCAATTCGCGCTTTACCCTGCACCTGGTCGAAAGTGCCATTGCTGAAAGCTGGGTCACGCGTAAACCGACCAAAGACGGGTTTGTCACCAGTCTGGAACTGTTCGCTACTGACGGTACGCAAATCGCACAGCTCTATGGCCAGCGGACAGAAGGTCAGCCGGAGCAACCGCAGTGGCGTGAGCAGATCGCCGCGCTGCACAACGAGGAAATTGCCGCATGAATCGTCGGTGGAGTGCAGTCGTGATCGCATTGGCTGGCTTGCTGGCCCCGCTTTCACACGCAACAGAACGGGTTATCAGTATCGGCGGCGATGTCACGGAAATCGTCTATGCGCTGGGTTCGGGCGATGAGATGGTAGCGCGTGACAGTACCAGTCTGAATCCGGAGAAAGTGAAAAAGCTGCCTGATGTCGGTTACATGCGCCAGCTGAATGCCGAAGGCATTCTGGCCATGAAACCTACATTAGTGCTGAGTAGCGAACTGGCGGAGCCATCGCTGGTATTACAGCAGGTGGCGCAAAACGGGGTAACGGTGGTACGGATCCCCGGCAATACTACGCTCGATACGGTACCGCAAAAAATCGAAGTAATCGCCCAAGCCCTCAACCGACAGTCTGAAGGTGAAAAACTGATCGCGACATACCGTCAGCAGCTAGCCGCAGTGCCGCATGGGCCGTTACCGGTCAAGATCCTGTTTGTAATGAATCACGGCGGGACGACCGCGCTGGCCGCCGGGCAGAACACGGCGGCGGACGCGATGATAACCTCGGCGGGTGCGCAGAATGCCATGCAGGGATTCACTCGCTACCGCCCGTTGTCGCAGGAGGGCATTATCGCGAGCGCACCGGATTTATTGCTGATCACCACCGACGGCGTTCGTACGCTCGGTGGGCTGGATCAGGTCTGGACGTTGCCGGGTCTGGCGCTAACGCCTGCGGGGAAAAACCATCGGGTGCTGGTCCTGGATGATATGTCGTTGTTAGGTTTTGGGCTTAACACTCCCGCCGTGCTGGCCACCCTGCGCCTGGCTGCGGAACAGGTTAAATAATGAGTTCGCTGACCACACATGCTTATCTGCGCATCAGCACGCCGGTCAGGGTGCTGTTGGGGTTGACGATCATCTTGTTAGCCCTGGCGGTGATTGCGATGAATTGCGGAGCGATGTCACTGTCTTTTCTCACCTTGATAAGCCGCCCGTTGGATGACGGCATGTGGCAGATTTGGCTCACGATCCGCCTGCCGCGGGTATTGCTCGCCGTGGTCGTGGGTTGCGCCCTCGCCTGTTCGGGTGCGGTGATGCAGGGGCTATTCCGCAATCCGCTGGCTGATCCGGGTTTACTCGGGATCAGCAGCGGCGCGGCGCTGTTTGTTGCGCTGATGATTGTGATACCGCTCTCCCTGCCACCGGTGGTCGCCCTGTATGGGCACATGTTTGCCGCGTTTGCCGGGAGTCTGGTGATTTCACTTATCGTATTTACCCTGAGCCGCTTTGGCCACGGTAATCTGTCACGCCTGTTACTGGCAGGGATTGCGATTAATGCGCTGTGCGGCGCAGCGGTAGGCGTACTGACTTACGTGAGCGATGACCAGCAGTTGCGTCAGTTTTCATTATGGAGCATGGGCAGTTTGGGTCAGGCGCAATGGCCGACGCTGATCGTCGCGACATCGCTGATTCTGCCCGCCTGCATCGTGACGTTCCTCCTCTCACATCGCCTGAATCTGTTACAGCTGGGTGATGAAGACGCCCACTATCTCGGGGTGAATGTCCGTAAGACCCAGTTACAGTTATTGCTGCTTAGCGCACTGCTGGTTGGTGTAGCTGTGGCAGTGACAGGCGTTATCGGGTTTATCGGACTGGTTATCCCGCACTTATTGCGTATGCGCGTGGGAGCCGATCACCGCTGGCTGCTGCCGGGTTCCGCGCTGGGTGGGGCCTGTTTATTACTGCTGGCCGATACGCTAGCAAGAACTCTGGTCGCACCAGCAGAAATGCCGGTGGGGCTGTTGACCAGCCTGCTGGGAGGGCCCTATTTCTTATGGCTGATTTTACGTCCGGGAAGACGCCGATGACCCACTCATCTTCCACCTTGCGAGCTCAAAACTTGTGCCTTAATGTCGGACATCGCCAGTTGATCAATGACGTTTCCATTGAACTGAAGGGAGGTGAAATGGTCGCGCTGATTGGCCCAAATGGTGCCGGAAAGTCCACACTCTTACGTCTGCTGACCGGATTTATGCAACCAGATGCCGGTCGTTGCGAATTACAGGGTAAGGCACTGGTTGACTGGCTACCGCAGGAGCTTGCTCGTACCCGTGCAGTAATGCGCCAAAGCAGCGAACTGGCTTTCGGTTTCAGCGTGCGGCAAATTATCACCCTTGGGCGCGCACCTCATGCTAAAACACATAACGCTAAGGCGCTGCACCAGGTGATGGCGCAAACCGACTGTCTTGACCTGGCCGATCGCGACTATCGCCAGCTGTCGGGCGGCGAACAGCAGCGGGTACAGTTGGCGCGGGTGCTGACTCAGTTGTGGCAACCGCAGCCCTCAGCGCGCTGGTTATTCCTCGATGAGCCAACTTCCGCGCTGGACCTTTACCATCAGCAGCATACGTTACGGCTATTACGCCAACTTACGCGCGAAAGTCCGCTGTCAGTCTGTTGTGTTTTGCACGATTTGAATCTGGCTGCACTCTATGCCGACCGGATTATATTGCTGCATGAAGGGAGCGTAGTGGCTTCTGGTACGCCAGCAGAGGTGCTGACGGCCGAGGTCCTCGCCCGCTGGTATCAGGCGGATCTCGGTGTGAACTGGCACCCTGAAACGGCTGTGCCGCAGGTGTTCCTGCGGCAGTAGTACCGGGTGCTAACGGGATCAGCTGGAGCAGGAGACTTCCAGATGTTTTCCCCAGTCTGGTGGTAATACAGCCATAGCATCATATTGCGTCGCGTCGCTATAGGGGTCACGTAACGCCTGGTGTAATTGCGCCAGTACGCTGATGTCATCCTGTTCCGCCCTTTCGATCGCCTGCTGGGCCAGATAGTTACGCAAAATAATGCGCGGGTTACACAGCTTCATCGCCTGCTGGCGCGCAGCGTCGTCCTGATCTTCTCGTTGCAATCGCTGACGGTACTGCTGATACCAGCTGTCAAAAGACCCACGATCGATAAATTCATCACGCAGCGGCGACGCCGACTGTTGTTGCTCAACGCCACTCAGCAGGCGGAAGGTGCGGGTGTGATCGCGCCCCTCTTTCGCCATCAGGCTCAGCAGACCAGTCAGCAAATCATTGTCCTGCTTATCTTCCGAGAAGAAGCCCAGTTTGCCGCGCATCAATTTACCGTAGGCTGCCATAAGCGCCGGTTCATAGGCATTCACCGCGCCTTCTAACTGTTCAGCGCTCATCAGGCCGGAAAGCGTTTGTGCCAGTCGATGAAGATTCCAGTAGGCAACCGCCGGCTGATTATCGAAACTATAACGTCCCTGATGATCTGAGTGATTACAGATATAACCGGGCTGATAATCGTCGAGGAAACCATATGGACCGAAGTCAATGGTCAGACCGAGAATTGACATGTTATCGGTATTCATGACGCCATGCGCAAAACCGACGCTTTGCCATTGGGCAATCAGCCTGGCCGTCCGCTCCACCACGTCCTGCAACCAAAGCGCATAACGCCGCGAAGGATCACTTTCACTTTCCAGCAGATGTGTCCAGTGATGGGCAATCACATAGTCGGCCAGTTGCTTAACCTGCTCGGGCTGCTTTCGATAGTAGAAATGCTCAAAATGGCCAAAGCGGATATGACTTTCCGCCACGCGCATCAGCATAGCGCCGCGCTCGGGCTGCTCACGAAATACGGGGTCATCACTGGTGACAATCGTCAGTGCGCGAGTTGTAGGAATCGATAAATGGTGCAGTGCCTCGGATGCCAGAAACTCACGCACGATTGAACGCAACACAGCGCGGCCATCACCCATCCGGGAATAAGGCGTCAGCCCAGCCCCTTTCAGGTGCCAGTCATAACGGCGGCCGTCAGGAAGCACCTGCTCACCAAGTAATATTCCCCGTCCGTCTCCCAGCTGACCGGCCCAGACACCAAACTGGTGGCCGCTGTAAACCTGTGCCAGAGGCTTCATGCCAGGGAAAAAGGCCTCGCCGCACCAATATTCGCGGTGTGCACCATCAAATAAACTCGCGTCCAATCCCAGTTCCTGTGCCAGCGGCTCACTGTGATAGAGCAGCTTTGCGCCTTTTAGCGGAGTAGGTTTAAGCGAGGTGTAAAAACCACCGAGCTGATCGGCATAATGATGTTCAAACTGTGGCATAAGTCCCCCTTTCTTTCAGTGTAGAACCACGGGACATCGATTAACACGGAGTAAAAACAGGGAGATTACACACAGGCACATCAGCGTTGGCAAAAATGAGGCTGGCAAAAATATTTTCCCCAAAAATTGTTAAGCGCAAGCGAGGCGGCTAAGGAATAAATCCCCGGGAGTTTACCCAAGTAAGTCACCGGGATGAATTCAGGAAATTAACGCGTAGTCGGCTTAAAGGATGAGAGGATATCAGTGAAATTGAGGAGGGCTTCGCAGCAGATTATCTAACTCGCGGGGTTCTACACCGGGCCATAGCTGCCCTTTCATACCCTGGACTTCGCTTTTATTCAACGCGTCAAAATACTCAGCACTGTCCAGGCCATCGATGACAATATTGCGGCAAAATCGGTTAATGTTTCTTATCAATGACGGCAGGATAATGGTGAAATTCTCACCTTCATACAGCTCCTGAAAAAGAGAGCGGTCAAGCTTAACCCAGCTGAAAACTTGATCAAATACCGCAGCCATATTCGCATTGCCTGAACCAAATCCGTCCAGCCACAACGTGAATTCATTTTTTAGCGCCGTTAATTGTGAATTGCGTTTTCCCTCGGACAGCTGCGGAAATGACTCATTGATACTGAGATGAAGAAACGAGCAGGCCTTAAGGCCATCACGTATTTCCGCATCCTCAATAATAATGTTTGCCAGTTTTTCTTCGATAGAAATATTGAGCGTCACGTGATTGGACTCGAACCAAAGCGCATGCTCGAGGGCCCATGCCGCCTGCTCAGCTAAAAAAAGGGATAATTGTTGGGTGTTTAATAAATTCAAAACCAGTTCTGTGGGCATTATTAGCTTGCTGTCAGTGCTGGCAAAGCGACAAATTAATTCCACCGCTAATAGTTTCCCTTTACCGGAATATATTGGCTGGCAGAGGTAGCTGCTGTTAAAGGCCGCATCGAATTGTATTTTCATTTTTTTCCAAAACGTCAACGGCGCTACGCAATGATTAATAACTTTGTTGTATATCAATCAAGTCAGAACGGTACCGGAGCTCCTTGGCATTCCCGAAACAATCCTGTTGCTGATAACAAAAAAGTGCCGGTCCGGTGCTAAGCATGCTGTCAGGATTTGCTGAAAAAGAGCGAAATCAATATTTTTAAGCGTATCCCCTTCCTTGTTACTCTCTCTTTGCGGGAGCCCAGGAGACGAAAACAGGGGGTTATCACTCAATCTTATCGCTAGCCATCCTTTAGCGCAACTGAGTAAATGTTGGCGGGATTTATTCGTATTCTCATATTGAGCATGAGATTTCTTTGACTCGGTGCCGGGGGGTCAACCAGGTATCATTGCACACAACTTACCAGCCAGTTTTTCAGTTCAGTAAGCTCCGCCTGCTGTGCCGGATACTCAGCGAGTATTTGCTCACACACCGCTGCTATTTCCTGCGGGCGATAAAGCGTATCGACCATATGCAACGCGAGGGCATTTAATGGCGCGGGGTTTAGGCTGTCAGTATAAATCTGTGCACGGCTGATTCGGCCCTTTAAAATATCAAAATGGATATCTACGCCGCCCCAGACAAAGCGCTCATTCAGTAAATGACTAAATGCAGGTGCTTTACCGAAATTCCATTCCCAACTGCTCTGTTTAGCGAATTGTTCGACGAAACCGGGTAAGTCAGGGAAAACATCAGGAGAAATTATTTCAGGTTCAACTTGTAAGCCATACCAATCAAAAAATGCGTGGGTAATCGCATCACAAATCTGCATGTGATTAATATCTGGAATGAGTTCGCTGAGGTTGGCAACGCGAGAACGCACCGAGGTTATGCCTTTAGCCTGTAATTTTTTCGGATCCGGATTCAGGTAGTTTGCCAAACGGCTGAGATCGGCATTGAGTAATAAAGTACCGTGATGGAAGCCCCGATCCTGAGTCTCTTTGTAAGCGGAGCCGGAGATCTTACGCTCACCATCAGCCGTTTTTGCCACCAAATCGTTACGTCCCGACGCCGTTGCACTGATACCCAACGATTTCAGTGCATTGAGAATAATGGCCGTTGACACGCTTTTATCGTATTCCGGCTTACTGGCCATAAACGTAAAGCACGTGTTACCCAGGTCGTGGAATACCGCTCCGCCGCCGCTGCTGCGTCTGGCAAGGCGGATACCGTCCTCCTCCATACGGCGGGTATTGCACTCTTTCCAGGGGTTTTGCGCCTGTCCGATCACCACGGTTTCCGCATTGCGCCACAGGAACAATACACGCTGAGTGGTCATCTGGCGGAAGATGCAATCTTCTACCGCAAGGTTAAACCAAGGATCATAAGAGTCGGAAAGCAGTAATCTGAGAGGTTTCATCACGTTTCATCCTGAAAAAAGGCTGACGAGATGATAGCAGGTAAAAAGCAGGCAAAATACGCAGTAACTGCGGGGGTATCGACATGATTAATTTCCCAAAAGCATTCAAGTCAACGCAGAAGCAACTCGAAGGCTGAGGGGAAATCAAATTCTACGCGCCTGCCAGTACACCTTACGCCAGTAGACGTTATCAAGTGACGAACGGGTCACGCCCTGACTGGTGGATGCATGAATAAATTGGTCACCGGTGTCATAGATGCCCACGTGCAGGCCATTTTCACCGCTGCCGGTTTTGAAAAAGACCAGATCGCCCGGCAGCAGTTCATTCCGGGAAACCTTATTGCCAATTTTGGTCTGGGCTGTCGTCGTACGCGGCAAGATCACGCCAAAGCGATCACGATAAGTACGGAAAACAAAACCGGAACAATCGACACCACTCGGCTGCAAACCGCCATAGCGATATGGCGCACCACGCCACTGGCTGAGCTGGTCGTTTAATTGTGCAACTACGGCAATTGAATCGGACAACTTACCACTCGGTGGCGGTGCATGGCTGCTACATCCGTTGAGAACCAGCGCGACGAAAATCAGCAAAGAATAGAGGGTTCCGGTCTTCCAATGCATTGCGGTCTTTCCTTCAGGGATGACGGTCACAGTGACACTGTCTTGCCGGAATGTTACCGGAACACACCACTGCGCGCTAAGATCTGGTTATTTGAGGATAAAAAGAATCTAACGCTATTTTATCCGTCATCCAATCGAAAAAGGCAAATTTGTTGGAATTTATCGCTTTCAGTGAGCTTGCTGGCTCGGTTTACTGTGGATAAGCCAGACGCCAAACAGTACTAACAACCCGCCGCAGGTTTTCAGCAGATGGACGTCTTCATTGAACCAAGGCAGTGTCACTGCGGCCAGATAGACCAGCGCATAGCTGAGGCTAAGCAGTGTATAGGCACGATGCAGCGGTAATACGCGCAACGTGAAGTACCAGCACACCATCGACAAAACATAGCCGGTAATACCTAAACCCACTGCAATCAGCGCCGTCAGGTGATTGAGAAACCACGATTTCTGTATCGCAGACAGTGAAAGCAGCGGGATTTGTACCATTCCCCACTTCATCAACAGCTGGGCCAGCGTTACTAACAGCAAACTGGCACCACCCCACAAGTAGCCTTTCATCAGGTCGTTGGTTTTCATGCGTTAATGCTCATCAGCGCAATCCCTAACATGATAAAACCTACGCCAACCCAGTGGCGCCGGTCAACATGCTCTTTGAATATCCAGCGCGCACTGAGGGTGATCAATACGAAATTCAGACTGAGCATCGGATAAGCGATGCTCAGCGGCAGCTGTTGCAGCACACGCAGCCACAACAGCATGGCGAAGCCCAACAGACCTACCGCCAGCACCAACCAGCGCAGAACTCGGGCGACGTCACCTTTACCAACCTGGGCGGCTTGCTTCTGACAAAGCTGCCCCGCGCAGGTCAGAATGCTGACCACTAATACCAACAGATATCCGGTCATGGCAGTTTGTTGTAGAACAGCAAGGCTAAGCGATCCATTTCAATAATTTTGTCTGGAGCAGGCAGTTTAGAGTTATCAGCATCGATACTCTCCTGCTTCACTGCAACCGCCACCCTACCTTGCTGACGCGCATTCTGCAGCCATGCAGGGAAGTCATGCGCATCGATATAGTGATGTTCTGCATCTGGATAGTTCAGACCGTACTGCAATTCGCCTTTCTCGTCGTACATCAAAATATCACTGCGTTTGAGCGTCCAGGCGAGGCCAGTTGCCACCCCAACGTTATCAGCCAATACGTACTTGCTCTCTTTCAACAACGCAATGTTGGCATCTACAAACGCCTGAGGTTGTTTAGAGTCGATCACTTTTTGCGGAATAACCTGGCCCACCAGCAAAGCCAACACCAGCGGGCAAGCTGCCGCCCAATACCAACGGTTACGCACAGAGGTCAGACTGAGTAAGCCAGCCAGCGCCCAAACGGCGAAGCACAACATGGCTATGACGACTTTCGGAAACTCTGCTGCGGTATAGACAGGTTTAATATGCAATGGCAAACGCCCGGAAATCACAAGCAGCGCCACCACAGCCAGTACACCAAAAACAATATTGATGATGCCATTGGCTTTGAGTGCTTTTAAACGCCCGGACAATCGTATCTGATCCAAATAATCAGCCATCAACAAAGCCAGCGGAGCAAAACAGGGCAGAATATAGGTCGGCAGTTTCCCTTTCGCGATACTGAAGAAGATCAACGGCATCACTGCCCAACTGAGCAGGAAAAACAGTTCAGGGCGCATTACCCGTTTGGTCCAGCCATTGATAACGGCTCCTGGAAGTAACCCCATCCACGGCAATGCGCCCAGGAAGACCACTGGGATGTAATACCAGAACGGCGCTTTGTGCTGGGCATTCTGCTCGGCGAAGCGCTGGATATGTTCTACCCAGAAGAAGTAGTTCCAGAAGTCCGGCTCACGATGTGCAATAGCCAAGACCCAGGGCAGGCTCAGTAAAACAGCACTGAGAATGGCCAGAGGACCCCAGCCGAACAAAGTTTTAAAGCGCTTTTCTCGCCAGATTATCGGCAGCACGGCGATCACCGGGACGGCCAGTGCCAGAAAGCCTTTGGTCATAAAGCCCATACCACAAGCCAGGCCGAGCGCAATCCAGCTCAGTGCTTTATGCCGAGTGCGGCTGACCCGTAGAGAGTAGTAGCTGGCGACCATAGCGGCCGTCATCCACAAGGTGATCATCGGGTCGAGCACGCTATAAGTGCCGATAGTGAAAACCAGGACGAAAGAGAGATATATCAGCGCTGCAACGCACGCGGTCTGCCGGTTACGCCACATCAACATCGCCAGCCAGAACACCATAATGGCGCTAAGTAACGTGCAGAAAACGGAACCGAAGCGCACCGCAAAATTGGTGTCACCGAAGATCATCTGACTGATATTGTTAAACCAATATCCAGCTACTGGTTTTTCAAAATAGCGTAAGCCCAGCAGGTGAGGGACAACCCAGTCGCCCCTCAGTAGCATTTCGCGGCTAATTTCCGCATAGCGTGTTTCGTCAGGCTGCCAGAGCAGGCGGGTATTCAGCGGGACCAAATAAACCAGTGCAAAGAACAGGAGGAGTACGGTGCTCCACACACCTTTGAACGCTTTCGACATCAGGAAAAACCTTCTTGCTGGCAACCTAACCACCCTTCCCGCCCGGGGAAAGTGGAACGAACAACACGACCGACAGGCAACGTAGCCAAATCAGCAGGCAATAATTCACCCAGCGCACAGAACTGGATACCCTGCTGCGCAGCACGGGTCAGTAAGTCGTCAAACATTTCCGCCAGTGACATGCCTTCTACTTCGGCGTGGATGGTATAAACAGGCACGCCGTTATCATGCTCAATGGCCTGTAAAATAAAGTCATTGAACGTGGCGGTGGTCACTTCATTGCCAATGACCTCATCGTAGGTCGGCAATGTCACAGGAATTTGCACCGTGCCTGTTTCGCCATTTTCCAACAGCGGCAGGAATGGCCGTTTCCCTCGACAGTCACTGTTATAACGAAAACCAAAGATTTGCTTTACATCGATAACCCGCTGGTCGGCCCGCCAGCCCGCCACAGCAGAGCAATCAACTTTTTTACCAAGGCTTTTTTCCAACGCATCCAGGCCGAGACGGATTTGGTTTTCCAACTCCGGTTTGGACCATTTAGCCACTTTTGCCTGCCAGCCCTGATGATCCCAGGCATGCAGACCAACTTCATGGCCGCGATCCGCCGTCTCTTTCATTAGCGGTGCAAAGTCACGGTAGATTTTTTTACCAGGCCACGCGGTGCCGGCCAGCAAAATATCAAGGCCATACAGTGACGCAGCATTAGAGCGCAACATTTTCCACAAGAAGCGCGGACGTAAAAGGCGCCATAAATGACGCCCCATATTGTCCGGACCTACGCTGAAGAAAAAGCTGGCTGTGATGTGATGTTTTTCCAAAACACGCAGTAATTGAGGGACACCCTTTCGGGTGCCGCTCCAGGTGTCGACATCAATTCGTAGTCCGACTTTTTTCATGCACAAATTCCGTTATGCCTGATCGCTGTCTGGATTAACTGAACGCAGGAAGAAATCGAGGGTTTTGTCGACGGTTTTATCCATCGAAACTTCAGGCGTCCAGTTCAAGAGACGTTTCGCATTTTTAATGCTTGGCGTACGGTGCTCCACGTCCTGATAGCCTTTCCCGTAGTAGCTGCTGCTTTCCACGGATTTAAAACCAGCAAACGGTGGGAATTGGTCACGTAACGGATGCGCTTCGAAGCTACGCAACAGCATTTCTGCCAGTTCACGGATACTGGCTTCGTTGGTCGGGTTACCGATGTTCACTATCTGCCCGTCGCAGCGATTCTCTTTGTTCTCAATGATACGGAACAGTGCTTCGATACCGTCGTTGATATCCGTGAAGCAGCGCTTCTGCTCACCGCCATCCACCAGTTTGATGGGTGAACCCTCGACCAGATTGAGGATCAGCTGAGTAATGGCGCGTGAGCTGCCAATACGTGCTGCATCGAGGTTATCGAGACGTGGCCCCATCCAGTTGAACGGACGGAACAGGGTGAAACGCAATCCTTCTTTAACACCATAAGCCCAAATAACGCGGTCAAGTAACTGCTTAGATACAGAATAGATCCAGCGCTGTTTATTAATAGGCCCCACAATCAGACGAGAGGTGTCTTCGTCGAACTCTTTATCGTCGCACATACCATAAACTTCAGACGTGGACGGGAAGATGATGCGCTTTTTGTATTTCACGCAGTCACGGACTATTTTCAGGTTTTCTTCGAAATCCAGTTCGAATACGCGCAGTGGATTACGGGTATATTCGATTGGGGTGGCAATAGCCACCAACGGCAAGATCACGTCACATTTTTTGATGTGATATTCAATCCACTCAGAGTGAATACTGATATCACCTTCAACAAAGTGGAAATGCGGGTTATCCATGAAACGGCTGATTGCATCAGAGCTGATATCCAGACCGAAGATTTCATAGTTATCTTCACGCAGCAGACGTTCGCTCAGGTGGTTGCCGATAAAGCCATTCACGCCGAGGATCAATACGCGGGTACGACGCTTCATTACTGACGTTGGCAGTGAACTGAGTTTCACATCAGGCATGATGCCCATTTCTAATGACAAACGTGAACCCTGAACGTAGAGGCCAGACTCACTCTGACCCGCCTGAATCTCCAGCGCGCCTTCACCACAGGCGACCACCAGAGGGTCGCTCGAAAGTACCGTGCCTGGCTGTTTTTCATGCGCAGTAGCCAGCGGACGCGAACGCCAGATGGTCATTTTACGCTGGCCGAGATAGGTGAATGCACCCGGATAAGGTTCGGTCACTGCACGAACCAGGTTATTGATTTCAGTGGCCGGTTTGTGCCAATGAATTTCACCATCAGCAGCCGTACGGCGGCCAAAATAGCTGGCCTGAGATTCATCCTGTGGAGTCAGGGTGATATCGCCCTGCTTCATTTTCGGCAACACGTCCGCCAGCAGCACCTGTGCGGCATCGCGCACTTTGGCGTGCAAGGTCAACGCGATGTCTTCAGCGCTGATAGGTACAGCGCGCTGCGCAACAATATCACCGGCATCAGGACGTTTAACCATTTTGTGCAAGGTTACGCCTGTTTCTTTTTCACCCTTCAGTAGCGCCCAGTTGACCGGTGCACGACCACGGTAACGAGGTAATAAAGAGCCATGCAGGTTGAAGCCGCCTTTAGGTGCCAGGGACAGCACCTCATCACTGATCATATTACGATAGTAGAAAGAGAAGATAATGTCCGGCTGCAACTCACGGATACGGTCGACCCACAGCGGATGATTGATATCTTCTGGTGCGTAAACGGGCAGATTTAATCCGGCACCCAGACGCGCAACGGAGGCGAAAAAGTTGTTCTCGTCTGGCGAATCGGTATGAGTAAATACCGCTTGTACGTCATAACCTGCGTCAACTAAGGCTTGTAGCCCGACGCAACCAATATCGTGGTACGCAAATACAATCGCTTTCATCACTCTTCTTCCTGGCTGTTTTCGTCAGAATGCATCCCAACGACTTTTTGAACGAAATAACGGGGACGTGCGCGAACATCATTATAGATCCGCCCGATGTACTCACCGAGTAATCCCATGCCCACAAACTGCGCACCAATAAACATAAATAGGAGGGCAAACAGGGTGAAGACCCCGTCGGCTGCCCATGCAGGGCCATTGATCAAACGCATCAGAATCAGGAACACTGCCAGTACGAAACCAAACAAGGCAATCAGGCTGCCCACCACGCTCAGCATACGCAAAGGCGTCGTCGTCAGGCAGGTGATCAGATCGTACATCAGATTGATGAGTTTCATCAGGCTGTACTTTGAGTCGCCAAATTCGCGTTCCGAATGTTGCACTGGAATTTCTACGGTTCTGCGCGCAAAGGTGTTAGCCAAAATGGGGATAAATGTGCTGCGCTCATGGCAATGCAGCATGGCTTCGATGATATGGCGGCGATAAGCACGCAGCATACATCCATAGTCGCCCATGGACTTGCCGGTAGCGCGCTGGATCATCATGTTGATCATTTTTGAAGCAGACTTACGGAACCAGGAATCGCGGCGGTTGGCACGCACTGTGCCCACCACGTCATAGCCCTCTTCTGCTTTAGCAACCAAACGCGGGATCTCTTCAGGCGGATTTTGCAAGTCTGCGTCGAGAGTGATCACCAGGTCACCTGAAACATGGCTGAAACCTGCCATGATGGCAGAGTGCTGACCATAGTTACGGTTTAGCAGAACGGCAATAATACAGTTCTCAGGTTGCTCAGCGGCATCGCTGAGCATTTCGGCAGAACGATCGCTGCTGCCATCGTCGATTAAAATAATTTCATATTTTTGTGTCAGTTGACGGCAAGCGGCCTGCGTGCGGGAAAGCAGAGCCGGCAGGCTCTCTTCCTCGTTATAGACCGGTATAACTATCGATACTTTTTGGATCGGTTCAAATTGTGCCACTACTTGGCCTCCGCAATGGAAAATAGGGCCGCGACAACGCGGTCTACATCGCTGTCCTGCATATCAGGGAACAGCGGTAAACTGCACAAACGGTCGGTGTTCCATTCACTGTGTGGCAGGCTGAGTTCAGGATAACGTTCACGGTAATACTTCTGGGTATGCGCGGCGCGGAAGTGTAACCCGGTACCGATGCCAACTGCTTTAAGACGCTCCATAAGGGCGTCACGGCTGATACCACAACGCTCTTCATCCACGCGGATCATAAACAGATGCCAGGCGTGTAAATGAGGATATTGCGGCAGACTCATAGGCAGGAACGGTGAACCCTGCAGTTTTTGCAAATACAGATTCGCCAGTTCAGTACGGCGCGCATTGATTTCAGGCAGACGTCGCAGTTGAACCACGGCAATAGCTGCATGAATATCAGAAAGATTATATTTAAACCCAGGCTCAATCACTTCGGCCTGTGGCTTACGCCCCTGTACTTCGCGATCAAACGCATCGACTGCCAGACCGTGGAATTTCAATGCCCGGACTCTCATCGCCAGCGCATCGTCGTCAGTCGCCACCAGGCCACCTTCCGCACAGGTCATATTTTTAATCGCATGGAAGGAAAAGACAGCCGTGCCCTGCGCGCCAATCCAGCGATCACGGTAACGCGTGCCTGCGGCATGCGCTGCATCTTCAACCAGGGCAATGCCATGTTTTTCGGCCAATGCATACAACGGATCAAGATCCAAAGGCGCGCCTGCGTAGTGAACAGGGATAATCGCTTTGGTCTTTGGCGTGATGGCGGCAGCAACATCTTCGGCGCTGACCATCAGGGTATCAGGATCAACATCAATCATTACCGGCTCTGCACCCAGCAGAACGATCATATTAATGGTGGAAACCCAGGTCTGTGAGGGGGTAATAACTTCATCGCCTGGGCCTATGCCCAGCGCCATGAGGGTAACGTGCATACCACCGGTTGCCGAGCTGACAGCAATAGCGTGTTTACATCCGAAGGTTGCAGCAAAATCCTGTTCAAGCTGATTCGTCTGAGGACCCGTAGTGATCCAGCCAGAGCGCAGTACATGACTCACCGCCTCAATTTCTTCCTCACCCATAGATGGGCGGGAGAAAGGCAAAAAATTTTCCATGACACAATCCCGCAAGAGGTAATTTACTCGGAACAAACTTTAGTACGCGCTCAATTAACAATAATTAAACGCAGGACTGAAATAATGAACGCACACTGACAGCTTAATCTTAATTTAACCTTAAGGCTCGTCAAGTTAACTTGATGAAAAATAGAAAGATATGTGATGCGACAGCTATTTAACGAATAAATATATCTTAAATATCAGGTGGATGGATACTTTAAAGGTTATTTTTGATAATGGATAGTTCTATTAACGAGGCTTAAACGGAGTGCACATTATTGTTAGCGCGCGATCTATTTTTGGAGATAAGTAGATTGTAAACAAGCATGTCATAAATTATTTAGGCGGTGAGCTATGAGATATATCTGTTCAATTATGCTTCAGTGTTGTCATAAGCCACTGCTTACCGGCCACTTGATGCATTTCAAAGCCAACACCGAAAACGGCAGTCAGCGGCTCAATCTGCATAACCTCTTGCCGTGCTCCCGCAGCCACCACCCGACCGGCGGCCATTAGCCATACTTCATGCGCCTGATGCAATGTATGGTTAAGGTCATGGTCGCTGATAATAGCTATCCCACCTTGGGCACAAAATAGCGTAATCAGGGTATCCAACGCTAACTGCTGAGCCACATCCAGGCTGTTGGCAGGTTCATCAAGCAGCAACAGACGCGCACGAGGATTGAGCGTAGGCCAAACTTGTAAAAATACTGCCACCAAACGTACGCGCTGCCATTCGCCGCCAGACAATCTTGTCACTGGACGAGTCAGTTTATCCTCCAGATGTAAGGCATCGGTCAGCATTGAGATCGTTTGCTCCAGCAGCACAGTATTGGCACCTACAGGCTGGTGCAGTGACAGGTATTGGAATACCGGCATCATGGATACCGGTGATAATTGCTGGCAAAGATAGCCCCGCAGTTGGGCAAGCTCTACACCCGTTAACCTTTCAAACCGTTGGCCAGCGAGGCTGATGCTCCCTTCCCCATCCAGCATTCCGGCAATTCGCGCCAGTATGCTGGTTTTGCCTGCTCCATTAGGACCTATAATATGGACACGACTCCCGGCGTTCACATGGGCAGTAAACGCCTCTACTCTTCCCGGCACGCTCAGGTTATAGCATTCCAGCATGGGCTCTCCCTGCTCAGCAATTAAAGATTATTTCGCCAGCGCGAGCTTTATAGCATCCACAAGTCGCGGATCTTCCGGCGTCATATCGGGAGCAAAACGTTCAATCACAGTACCATCACGTCCGATAAGAAATTTTTCGAAGTTCCACAAAATATCGCCCGGCTGCTTCGGCTCGCGCCCTTTACTGGCAAGACGCTGGTAGAACTCACTTCCCTCAGGTTTCACCGCCTGAGGACATGCGGTAATCAAAGTTTTATAAAGCGGATGGCGGTTTTCTCCATTCACCTCAATCTTGCTAAACATCGGGAATTTGACACCAAAATTGGTGGTGCAGAAATTCTGGATCTCCTCTTCCGTGCCAGGCTCCTGTGCGCCGAACTCGTTACACGGGAAGCCCAACACTTCAAAACCTTGTTCATGCAGGTCCTGATAGAGTTTTTCCAAACCTTCATACTGCTTCGTCAGTCCGCACTGGGACGCCACGTTAACAACCAGCAAGACAGAGCCTTTATAAGCACCCAATGTGGTGGTATCGCCGCTAATTTTTTTCAGCGGAAGGTCAAAAATTTCATTACTCATCTTTTATATCCTGCGGTTATTGGCCATCGTAGTCATCTGGCCTGAAGGCGAATTGAAGAAAAGTTAAAGATAGTTCGTCTATGGCGGACCGTGGCCCATCCTGTCTGATTCAGTTTGCTTTGACCAGCAGCCAGATAAAAATTGGCGCGCCGAGGGTGGCAGTCACCACACCAATTGGCAACTCTGCGGAATAAAGTGCAATACGTGAGAGTACATCGGCTAACAGCAACACTGAGCCTCCTACAATCGCACAGCACGGCAATAAATAGCGCTGGTCGGTGATGCCGCACAATCGCAGAATATGGGGAATCACCAGCCCGACAAACCCTATGACGCCTGCAATTGCTACGCTCAGCCCCACCACCCAGCCGACGGCCAGTACCAGCAGATTGCGCCAAACAGCAATAGACACCCCCAGTTGCTGGGCCTGTACGATACCCAGTGAAAGAAGATTCAACGTTTTCCCCTGATATATCATCCAGCCGACCACTGGAATCAACATCACACCGAGCCAACTCTGACGCCAGTCGACGCCACCGAATCCCCCCATCATCCAGTACATTAACTGCCGTAAATCAAGATTACTGCTGAAGTACACCGACCAGGTCATCACTGCGCTGCACACTATGCCTATAGCCACGCCCACCAGCAGTAAGCGAGCGTTAGTTAACAAGCGTTTTCGCGCAAAATGCAGTAAAAAGAAGGTGATCACCAATGCACCAGCTACGGCGGAAAGACTCATCACCCAGACCGGCAGTAATCCGTTTCCCAACATGGTGCACAGCACCAGGGCTACGCCCGCACCATTAGCAACACCAAGCAGGCCAGGTTCAGCCAACGGATTCTCGAACAGAGATTGCATAACAGCACCGGATACCGCGAGCCCCCCCCCTACCAGAATAACCGCAAGTGCTCGCGGTAAGCGCAATTGCCAAATGAACAGTCGCCCCTGCGAGGTAAACCAGGAGTCCGGCCATAGCCAGTTTTCGCCCGCGCACAGGCTGAAAAGGAAAACCGCAATCAGCAACCCGGTAAACAGAATCAATAAGCGACGATCCCGGCGTTTTTGCCGTCGTTCCAGGAGGGTAAAAGAAGCGCTATTTCTCAGCAATTCCGGCATGAAAATGGATACCCTGACGCGGTTGCCCATCGGCAAACCAGTGAAAACGAATAGAAGAGATGCAGATATCCTACCGATTTTCAGTCATTTTATATCGTATTTTTTCAAAGCATATAAAAAAGGCCAGCGCTTGCGCGCCAGCCTGTATGAAATACGTTCTGATTAGTAACGTTGCCCGTTGGGTGGTATTGGCTGACCGTTACCCTGATGATTATCATTACCGCCCTGATGACCATTGTTGTCATGGTGCGGTTCACCCTGGTGCTGATTCTGATGATGGGGTTGCTGTTCATGAGCCCGGTCATAATATTGCTTGGGTGGAGGCGCAGGCTGCCAGCGGTCACCACGCCAATACAGGCCATGATTATTGCGCTCACCAACATGATGCCCCTGATGTTCATGCCACCACTGCGGTGGTCGCCAGTCATAGCCATCCCAGTAGTATCCGCGCTGATCCTGATCTCCGATATGAACTGAAACGCCAGGCACGTTGACGTCAACAGTCACACCCGCCTGTGCGACGACAGGCAGTGCCAGTGCACAACAAAGCAGTAATAGAGATTTATTCACAGTATCCACCTTATTAATTTCATTTATCTGTTCTTGATAAAACTTATATCAAGTAGAAATAAAGGTGGCTATGGGAGGAAGGGAGTTTTTCAGTTAACTTTCTTGCGACTTACAAAAAAAAGACAAACGTATCCCCCCTGAAATATAACAGCAGGATGATACAGTGAAACTATTCAATTCTTATAAGGCCCTTAACATATCTTAACGCTAGCCTGACAACAGCGTGAAGACATTCAATTTATACTGAATGTGGTCAATTAAATAAAGGGTATATATATGCGTCGCATAATCGCTTTTTTGGGTGTTGCTCTGGTTGTTGTTAGTCTCAGTGGCTGCATCTTCCCTGGTCCTTACGGTCATGGCGGCTACCATGATGGTGGACATCCTCACTACTGGCACTGATAGTTAATGTTTAATTTGCGCGTTCGTTGTATTGCTGAGTGGCATCAGAACCCCAACGACGTCGTTAATTAAATTTTCATTAAGGGGCTTCGCCCCCTTTTTTATTTACCGCTTGTACAACTGATGAATAACACCCAAACATCCACCGCGACTTAATTTAATCTATCAGACTAATCCTGAATTCCCAACCCTCTTAACGCTATCTTTTCACTCTGCTTTGGAAATATAGATTTATGCTTTATTTATGCAGAAAAATGGAGAGGATTCAAAATAAAGGTAAAAAAAAAGGCCGCTTGCGCGACCTTTTTATCCAACTCACTTATTCTTTCGGAGTGGCATTCTCAACCCGGCTTTTTAACTTCTGTCCCGGACGGAAAGTCACCACACGGCGCGCCGTGATCGGAATATCTTCGCCGGTTTTCGGGTTACGTCCCGGACGTTGGTTTTTGTCACGCAGATCAAAATTGCCAAAACCAGACAATTTAACTTGTTCGCCATTCTCCAAAGCGCGACGCACTTCTTCGAAGAACAGTTCGACCAGGTCTTTGGCATCCCGTTTGCTAAGCCCGAGCTTTTCAAACAGGTGTTCTGACATTTCAGCTTTAGTAAGCGCCATAGGTTCAATCCCTCAAGGATGCTTGGAATCGCTGCTT
>Ga0105854_1000174_pt1 | contig 35060 bp, 26 predicted proteins | sample OrgsoiDNA_201058_FD_89679 | JGI IMG/M metagenome (GOLD analysis project Ga0105854, IMG submission 89679) | Permafrost soil microbial communities from the Arctic, to analyse light accelerated degradation of dissolved organic matter (DOM) -... | ecosystem: Environmental > Terrestrial > Soil >... | reverse complement strand
GTTCTGCGGGCTGAAGTAGCCGCCCTGACCGTAGCTGAAGTAGCTGAGGTTCTTGTCGAAGTTCATGTAACCAACATTAACCCCAGTTTTCAACTCGCGGTCGTCATAGCGGTACGGGCGAATATACAAACCGGCATTAGCATTAACTGCTTTGTTCGAGGTGACGTGGGTACCGAGGTAGCTGTAGTAACCGCCGCCCGCGTAGAAACCGGCGTCACCATCGTCGTAAGAAAGATTGACGCTGCCGCCGTTTTTGGTGACTTGCCCCCACTTGTCGCCGGTATAGGTGTCTCTAGTGCCGACATACGACAGCACGCTGTCGGTGATGGCACGGCGTTCGGCGGTCACGGTCAGTGTGGTGAAATCACCCAGTTTCGGTGCCCACTGCGCCCCGCCGACCAGAGAGGTTAAATCTTGTCCGAGCGGCGTTGACCCAATATCGGCTTTGTAGCGGTCGCCACTCAGTGCCGCACTCAGTTCCACGCCAGATTCGCTTTGCGAGCCGGAGGATTTATCAGCAATGTATTGCGATGCCGACGGCGGTGTACTGGAGACGTTGGCCAGCGCCTGCGCTGACGGACTCAGTACGCCATGAAGTGCGCCGGTACCGAAGCGGTTATTGGCATCACCGCTGCTTGATCCTGAATCAAGGGTGATCGGCGTGACGCCGAGCGTAACGCGCGACGTATCAAAGGGCACGAACGAGAAGGTCATTGGCGCTTTGGCTTCGGTCAACTGACTCAGGCCGCTTTCACCGTCGCGCCCGCGTACCGACAAATCGCCCTGAACCCAGGTGGCGGTTTTGTCTTGCAAGGTATCGAGCATATCGTCGATCTGCTTTTCCGTCGTATTACGCTGAACCACGGCGGTTGGCGTCGCGCCCGGCAGCGGAACGTTGCTGGCAGAGGAGACTTGATCGGACTGTTGCCACGGCATCACGGTGCCGTACACCGATTGTGTGGTGCTGCGTGAACCGCGGGTTGAGCGGTTGACGAACGGGTTGTCGCTGAGCTGTAAACCGGCGATTTGCGAGGTGCTACCTTCGGCCCCTTCCAGCCCAATCATCTTGCCTTTGGCTGAACGTAACAACGCCAGCGCCTGCTGGTGGTCGCCTTCGGCTTCCGCCACGCGAGCTGCCAGCAATAAGCGGTCCGGCGTGCGCGGTCTGGTCAAACCGTTCATCAACTGATGCGCCCGCGTGTTATCGCCTTCGGCCAGTGCAACGTTAATCGCGCCGATGCGGGCATCCTGCGTCGGCGTATCGTTGCTCAACAGGTAGTTATAAACTTGACCGGCCTGTTTATTCATTTTGCCAGACTGATACAGGCGCGCCATGGCGAGCATTAAATCGCGGTTTTGCGGATCGTTTTGCAATGCCACGACCAGCTTGTCATAGGCTGCGGCATATTGGCCTTGCTCACGCAGTTGGTCGGCCTGATTGATCACAAAACCGTTGCGCATATCGGCCATTTCGGTCGGCGTGGTGCTGGCCTGAATCTGTGGATTTTGCAGGAACGCCTGTGCTTCACCGCTCAAACCGGCCTGATTCAGCACCGTCACTTGATCGGCATAATCCCCCGCATTGCCATGAACGCCCTGACGCATATTCTGCCGGACAACTTGTACTGCCAATGGAATTTGCCCGGTCGCCGCGAGATTTTTCGCCAGTGCGCCCGCATCAGCCGGTGCTGAAGGCGGATCTTGCGCCAGTGCGCGCAGGGTGTTTGCCGCCGCCGCACTATTCCCCTGTTGCAGGTAGCTTTCGGCAGTGGCCATTTGCTGATTGAAGTTGGCCCGTTGGCTGAGTTCACGCATTGGCGCGGTCTTATTTTTACGCGGAATGCGTGATAGCAGGGTGCTGGCCGTGGACCAGTTTTTGGTCTCTGATGCAAAAAGCGCGGCCGCGTAAAGCTCGGTTGCGCCTGCACCCGGGCTGTTAACGCTCGCCATCAAGGATTGTGCTTCGCCGGTCTGCCCCTGTTTTTGCAGGATGCGCGCCATGTCCAGTTTCACCCAGACGTTACTGGGCTGCTTTTCACGGGCTTGCTGCAAAATCATCAGCGCACGTTGCGGGTCGTTATTCGCCATGGCTTGGGCAGCCTGGCGGCGCATCGGTTCGATGACGTCGGCCACGGCCGGTGGCTGTAATTTATTGCGCAGCGCCACGGGCAGCGTCTGCAATACCTGTGCGGCTTCCGCGGTTTTATTCTGCTGGCGCAGCACGTAATACAGGCCCGCTCGAGCGTCCTGATTATCACCCAACTGGCTGTATTGCTGCTCGGCACCGGGCAGGTCACCTTTACGGCGTAAAATGTCGGCGCGCAGCAAACTGGCTGAAAGCCCTTTTTCCCCTTCGGCCTGCGTCAGTGGCGTCACGGCAGTAAGGGCACTGTCATAGCTGCCGGAGGCGGCGTCATTTTTGGCTTTACTGAGTTGCGCGTAAAACGCGGAGTCCTGCGCTTGGGTGCTTAATTGGGCGCTGTTGGCTCCACCTTGCTGCGAGGCGCGCGACAGGTAGTCGGCGGCGGCGGCGAAATCCCCATTGCGCTGCGCGATATAGCCCATGCCCGCCAAGGCGTCGGCATCGTTTGGGTTCCCGGCCAGTACGGTCTGGAATTGGTTTTTTGCATTGGACATGTCGCCGCTGTTCAGCGCAGTGAAGCCCTGACCTTTAGCGGCTCCGCCGATGTTTTTCTGGAAATAGGCCATCACGCCGGTATCGTTCGGGTGGCGTGCCTGATAGCCCTGATACAGTGCGCGATCGCTTTCCTGCGGGGCCATCCATAACAAGGCCTGCCGCAACGAGCGATCGGCCTCAGGCGTCGTGGCCGCCATGCTACTCAACAGATTGATACCCTCGCGACGGGTCGATTCCTGATAGGTCAGCACTTTGCCCAAGGCCAGTCGCGCAGAGGTGTCGTCTGGGCGCTGTGCCACGCGCTGTTGTAATCCCTGAATGGCCTGAGGTTGCAGAGATTTATCTCCGGCCATGGTCAGGTAATATTCATTCGCCAGACTGTCCACCGGTTGGTCACCGTTGAACAGGGTGCGATAGGTCGCCAATGCACCGCTGATGTTGCCCTGTGCCGCCATTTGACGGGCAGACGCCAGTTGCGATGGCGGGATGGATTGTAATGCTTTGGCGCTGTTGAGCGAGGCCAGACGCGGGTCTTGCGGCGAGACGGCGCTGAGTTTCCCACGCCATTGGTCGGCGCCGGCTTTATCGCCGTTTTGCAGCGAATAGAGCGACATCAGGTACAGCGCTTGCGTGTTGCTCGGATCCACCAACAATATTTTTTGCAGTGCATCTTTCGCCAAATCATCATGTGCGCGGTCATGCCAGTAATTGGCCTGATCGAACAGGGCTTTTAACGCAGGATTCGACGTGTCGTCTGCATTCGCCGCAAAAACGGCGCTGCCCATTCCGGCGATCCCTACCAGATAAATAGCCCTGACCACGGCCAGAGAAAGCTTATTTTTTTTCATTATGAACTCCGGTGATCGCCGAGTCAGATGCCATCATTATTATTATCTTCATGGTTGCGACGTCTTACCGAGTCGCTTCGCTGCATGTCGAACGAGCAGAACGTAAAGGCTCAGGCCGATAAGCAGAGAAAGCACCAGGGTGATCAGCGACAAGATCACAATGTGTGTGCTGGCGTACCACACCACCATCATGTACCACGGCATTTGGCCGGTCGGGAACTGCTTGCCGACGGCAAAACTGCGAATACCATTTTCATCGGTGATGATCGCCAAATCGCCCCGAATACCGGCGTTAATTTTCGACGATTTCAGGTCATGGTGGATCTTAAGCAATTGCTGATCGTCGGTTCCGGTCGCGACCACCACCACGTGAGACGGTGACCAGCGTGAACGATAACTGACGAATCCGCGCCAGGCCGCCGTCGATGACAGATAGCGATCGGCGTCCAGTGGCTGGCGATACCAGTCACCGGTCAGCGCGTCGAGAAGGGCTTGCCACTGCGTGGTGGTTTTCGCCCCGAGCGAACTGTTATTAATGGCAAAAGGTGAAGACTCGAGCAATTGCTGATTAAACGGCGTATCGCCAAGGGTGGTGATGGCTAAAATATCGCGATCAAACAGCGGGTTATTTTGTTCATCCGGTTTAATCCCAAAGGCAACTTGCACATGGCTGACCGGCACGCCGGTGGCATTGCCCGCGCGCGCCGCCATGTTCAGCAATGTGTGAATTTCACCGGCGGTTGGGGTTTCTGGCAGCAGCATCAGCGTGTCAGAGAAGTCCGCTAATTTAGAGAACGGATAGGACGCGCCGACAAAGTAAGACAAATTCGGTAACTGGGCGAAATGGTAACTGCCGCTCAAATCAATGTACGAGCTAGGGTCGAGGCGGCTTTTGATGTTATCGCTGGTTAAAATGCTGCACGGCGCGTCTTTCTTCGGTTTGATATCAAAGAAAAACTCGAGCTGGTTGTCACCGTAAATCAGGTACGGCGATAGCTGCAGGGTGTACTTTTCCTGACGGCTGTCACCGCCGACCCGCCGCCAGATATTTTCCAGCAAACCGACTTTATTGACGGGCAGGTTATGCAGGAACGTGCCGTTAATGGAAACATTAAGCTGCGAATTATCTTCGTCGATCCAGTTTTCCGTAGGGAAACGGTAATTGATGCGTACCGGAATATTGCGACCATCCCACATAAACAAGTCAGGTGCGGCGCGGAAAGCCACGCTAATCCCGTCGTGATAAATCCCGTTGCTGGTCAGCGAGCCAGGATCTTTTCCGGCGAGTTCACCGAGAGTCACCGGGCGCGAGGTTTCAATCCAGCGCGTGGCATCGTAAGGCTTGCGGGTCGGAATGGCTTCCTGCGACACCGCTAACTGACTGGTGTTATTCGGTAGCGCATTGCTGATCAGCCGATACGCCGCCTGACGCAGTTGGCTTTCATCATTGCCCACGATAAGCAGCAATTTGTAGACCGGATTCAGCGGGTTATCGATGATTTGAATCGACGGTCCGTCGCTTGGCGGCAGCGTCAGCGTGCCAATTTTATCGCCCGGTTTGCCGAACAGAATGCCGCTTTTCTCGGGTAAATCATTCAATACCACCGGGAAGTCGATGTCGCGATAATCAGACAACATACCGAGATAAGAGGCGACCATCGCTGCGGAGCTGACATCTTGCGGACTCATGGATGAGGAGAATGCCATCGACACTTTCGACTCTACCATGTTCAGTGGATCAAAGAATGGACGCGGGAAGTTGCCGAGATTTCGGCCAATGTTCAGCTGTTGGCCTTCCATGCTGATGCTGGTGGTCGGTAACACCGTGACCCAATATTTGTCCGACTGATCTTTCTCGCAGCTCATGGTGTTGCTGTCATGCACGCGGAAACTCAGGTTGTTGCTCGACACCACCATAGCGGAAGGCACGTCCAGCTCGTAGACGTCGCCGCCGTTGCTGCTTTGGCTCAGCGGCAAATTGCCGAGCGGCTGGCCGTTGAGCATCAATTCCAGCGTGGTGTCGCGGGCGATCAACGCCGGCGAGATTTTCAGCGCCAATGACAGTTTGGCATTAGTGATCACCTGGTCGCTTGGCACAGTGAACATAATCCCTGACTGTAACTGGCCCCCGCTCAGGGTCAGGCCTTTTGGTTGACCCATTTCGGCGACGGTCACGCTGCTGGTGATCGGTTGAACCATCGAGGTTGTCGGCGCATTTATTGCATCTGATGACGGCGGTTGGAGCGCGTTATTGACCGGCGTGGTATCAGCCTGCGGTACGGCGCCCGCGTTTGTCGGGGGCGTCGTTGGCAACCATGACGGCGTGGGCGGCAAAACGCCGATCCCCTGATCGGGCGTGGTTTGCGCAGGCGCGGCCGGTTCTTCTGCATGGGTTTGCACCAGCGGCAAGGCACCCACAGCGAGCAGCAAACCGGTGGCTAAACGACGCGGGAATGTCTTGTTGAATAGAGGCTTCATGCTGTTTCACTCTTACTGGCCGTGTCGTTAGCGGCGGGCTTGTTTTTGCCACGACGCTCTTTCCATGTGTTGTAGAACAGTTCAAACACACAACGTACGATGCTGACCAGCGAGCGCAGCGGGTTATCTGGTGGGTATTCTTCGCCAATCCACGCATCCGCACGGCATAACACCACGCGCACCAGTTCACGGCGTTTCGCCAACGGCAGATTTTCAAATTGCAGGCGCAGGCGCTCTTTATCACCACTGATCTGGCTGACCGGGAAACTTTCCGCGCCGGACGACAATTGGATTTCCACTTCTTCAATCTCTTCATCGAGATAACGCTCGTCCGGCGTCACCAACTGCACGCCGCCCATTGAGATATCAATGGTCTGAGTACGCAGAGAGATACCGTTCGCATAGTGAATAATGGCCGGAATGGCTGCTTCAACACGGATGGTTTTACGCACCTGACGCGTCTCTTTGGCGACCGCAATCGCAGCCAGCAAGATCAGCACGCTGAAGCTGCCCCATGCCACGTTGAGCGCGATAACGCGCGGGTCAACGCCGAAATAATCATGGAAGATGGCGCGCACTAAACCATAGCCAATGCCGATGATCATCAGAATCGCCACGATCAAATGCGGTTTCACGATGTTGAAGTCAAAGAAGCCAGAGTCGAGCAGGCCACCTTTGTCGGTCACGTTAAACTTGCCGCGTTTTGGCGCAAACAGCGTCACAATGGTCGGTAAGATCAGGTGGAATGCCATCACCGTTTCGTAAATTTCACCCCAGAAGGTGTAACGGAACCGACCATTCATGCGTGAGTTGACGTACAGCGACATCACCAGGTGTGGCAATGCGTAGGCGAAAATCAGGCTGGCTGATGAAGAAATGATGTTCAGGTTGAACAGCAGGAAGGCGATAGGTGCGGTCAAAAACACCACGCGCGGCAGGCCAAACTGGAAATGCAGCATGGCGTTGAGATAGCACAAGCGCTGTTGCCAGGTTAAACCACGGCCAAACAGCGGATTATCCACGCGGAAAATCTGCGTCATACCACGCGCCCAGCGGGTACGCTGAACCACATGCAAACCCAGACGCTCGGTCGCCAGACCGGCCGCCAGCGGGATAGACAAGAACGCGGTGTTCCAGCCACGACGCTGCATTTTCAGCGCGGAGTGGGCATCCTCGGTCACCGTTTCAACCGCAAATCCGCCCACTTCTTCTAGCGCGACGCGGCGAATCACCGCACATGAGCCGCAGAAGAAGGTGGCGTTCCAGTTGTCATTACCTTGCTGAACCGGGCCGTAGAACAGGGCGCCTTCGTTAGGCATCGAACGCGCTGCCGACAGGTTGCGTTCAAACGGGTCAGGCGAATAGAAGTAGTGCGGGGTTTGAATCAACGCCAGACGCGGGTCCTTCAGGAAGCTGCCGACCGTGGCTTGCAGGAAAATACGGGTGGCGACGTGGTCGCAGTCGAACACACAAATCAGCTCCCCTTTAGTCAGCTTCATCGCGTGGTTCAGGTTGCCAGCTTTGGCGTGCGAGTTGTCGTTACGGGTAATGTATCCGACGCCCGCATCGGCAGAAAATACCGCAAATTCATCACGTTTACCGTCATCGAGCACGTAGATTTTGATTTTATCTTTAGGATAATCAATGCATTGTGCCGCCAGCACGGTGTCGCGTACCACGTCGAGGCTTTCGTTATAAGACGGGATATACACATCGACCGTTGGCCACAGGCTCATGTCATCGGGCAGCGGTTCAATGGTGCGTTTTAATGGCCCGGTGGTCTGTAGGTAGCCGAGCAGTAATATCACCCAGACATATAATTCCGCCAGAAATAAGCCAATCCCCAGAATGGCTTCGATCGTGGAATTAAAATGCAGCGTTTCTGTCGCGCGCCAATAAATATAACGTGTGGACATCATCATCGACATGATCACCATGACAATGCTGATACGTTTATTTTTACTGAACCCCATAAGGAACAATAGACCTATACTGATTAGGCCAAATATATACTGCTTCTGGCTGTCCATCGGCGTGATGATAATAACCGCCGCCACTGGCAGTAAAAGAAGCACAAGCAGGGAGAATATGAATTTATTCATCGCATTTAGGATCACTTTATGCTGAAGATATTAATAATGGTCAGGTTTAGGAGAGGCGTGTAATTCCCCGTCACCGACTTTGATCCCTAAAATGGCCGCGACTTTTTTGCTTATCAATTCAATATCAAAGGCCGAAGCTGATACCGGACTGAAATCAATAATCGAGCGCTGCGAGGCGTTTGCCTCAGGCACACATTCATCCCTGTGGATGGTGCCTAATAACCGTTCATTCAGACGTTGCTCAAAGAACTGTGTCACATCGCGGCTTAATGTCCGGCGGGTGTCACTTTGGTTCACCACGTAATATTCACCTTTTTTATTATTTAAAGGTGTCCCAATGAGCTTATTTTTTTCCATCAGCGGCAATAGCGACAATGACGCCGTATCCGCCAGCATGACCACGACGTGTAGATCGGCCAAGGCTTGAACCGCTTTTAATGCCGGGCTAGGGCCGGGAGGAAAATCAGCAATAATCACCAGGCCGGGATAGTTGAGCACGGTATTTAAGCCGCGCTGCAGGAAATGCGGGTCATTAGCCAACTGATGTTCAAACGCCAAACGCTGATCTTCACTGACTTCGCCATAGGGCAATACGAAGGTATTTGAACCGGCTTTGAGAATAAACTGGCTCCAGTCAGACTCGTTTCCTGAGCCCGCAACAAAGCCGCGCACGTCAGACATAGGGACGCCAAAATGCAGGCGTAATGCGTTCTGGACATCGAAATCAATGACCAGGACTTTGCTTCCACTACGCGCCAGTGAATACGCCAGATTCGACGCAACCGTGGTTTTACCCACGCCACCTTTAGGGGAACACACACAAACTAACGGCATGAGGCAATCATCTCTAACAGGGGTTGAAGCGGCGTGTCATACGGCAAGGATGTCCCGGCAGACTGAGGCGCTTTTTGTTTAAACATTTGGCGAAATTGGCTGCCAGGTACGGGAGCAGAAGGTGCCGCGATCGGTAAAGGCTGAGACACCGTCGCGGGTTGTTTTATGACGGGGGTGGCCTGCGCAGGTAACGAATTTTTTACGGCATCGAGCAGGCTACTCGCGCTTTCTGGTTTAACGGATTGTGCGTGCAAGATACCGCTGTGTTGTGGCGCGACAGCAGGTTGAACCGCAGGTTGCGCCGCGGTATTGGCCGTAGACAGGGTGGCACGCAGGGTCTCAAGAATATTCAAATCAGCATGGACAATCGCCGGGCTAACGACGTCATGAGTCGTGCCTGCTGTAGAGGGTTCAAAGCTCGCCAGCGCGGACGGCTCACGCGTCTCGGCGTCGGAAAGTCTGAATTCTTCTGAGGAAACAGTTTGAGGCGTCGGCTGAGTTGTACGGCCATTATCGAGCAGTCCCGGCAGTTCTTCGCTCGCTGAAACCTGTTTGATTAAAGCCCATTTGCTCATCGAGAGGGTAATTCCGTCACCACTGGTCTTTTCGTTTAATTCTTTATAATCAAGATCTTCCGTTTTTGATTTTTCAATGAAGCGCTTAATGTCGTCATATTTATTCATATATCCTGCCTGAAAGGATTATATTTACCCGAGTTATTAAGACCTTGAACGTCTAACGATAAAAAGATGCAAAATTTTACGAAAGATGTGATGAAGTTCGAATTATTTCTCGCTTAGGAATAATCCTAATATATCAGTAATGGTGCAGCTTGAACCACTATTGTTGCAAAAATAAGAATTAGTCCATGCCCACCCAGTTTAACTTAACTTTCTGCTAAAACAGCGAGTTAGAGTAAAATCATTTCATTAAGTCAATCATGCAGAGTAATCGGCTCATTTTTAAGAGAAAAGCAGCATATTTATTCTTCATCATCACTAAAGCCAGAGAGAAGGTGAGGTAACATAGACTTATTGAGCAAAGGGTTAATAACGCTAGCAATATTATTTATCGTGAGGATTTTGTAAGGTGCCCAGGGGCGGTATGTTATCCCTAACAAAGCTGTTGTTTTAATGAGTAAATTCATTAGGTTTGGCTAAAGAATTTAGGCTTATCAGGTATACTGCGTCAAACGAGATTTCCCCCATGTTGTTACGTAGTATGGGGAGATCGGATGGGTATGTTTTGGAGAACTAGATTGCGGGTTAGGCGTTCACTTACTATTAAGCAGATGGCCGCGGTGTCTACCGTTGCGGTGATCACCATCTGTATTTTTATCGTCATCCAACTGTTTCACTTTGTGCAACAGAGGAGAGACGATTACGCCCAGCAACTTGAAAATATTGCCCATTCCGTCAGAAAACCCCTGTCACAGGCGGTGCTCGACGTTGACTTGAATGAAACGCAGACGATCCTCAATAACCTGCGACCGGTGGGGATCCTCAGCCGCGCCGATGTCGTATTGCCCAACGAAATTGCCGCGTTACATACCAATTTCCCTGCGGGGCGACCGGTACCCGAGTGGATAACGCGGGGGTTTAATCTGCCGGTGAAGATTTCAGTTCCGCTCTATTCTGCCGCCGCCAGCCCAACAGACCCCAAGCCGCTGGCTTATTTGGTATTGCAGGCCGACTCTTATCGGATGTATCAGTTCATCATCAGTGCGCTTTCCACCATGTTAACCACCTATTTATTACTGGCGCTGATCCTCACCATTTCAATCAGTTGGTGTGTAAACCGTTTAGTGGTTAAGCCGCTGCGCGCTATCGCCCGTGAATTAGAAGCTCTGCCGGAAGACGGCATTGTCGACCATCAATTACCTCTTCCGGTGCGTAATGAAGATGATGAGTTCGGTATGCTCATCCGCAGTTATAACCGCAATCAGCAGCAATGGCGTAAAATATTGCTGAAAAGAGAAGCGCTTAAAGGCCCCGCACAACATACCTTGAGCAATGAAGAACAGTTTATGGCTCAGCTTCAACGGCATTTAAATGACCGAACGGCGGGTGACGATTTCCATGTTCTGCTGATTGGCATAGAAAGTCTGAGCGATGACGGCCATGTCAGCTGTCCGCTGATCAACGCCATTACAGAAGCGTTGCCGCCTCATTGCCTGCTGGCGCGTCTGAGCTATAACGAATTTGCTTTACTGGCGAGCGACATTGCGCGGCCATTCATGGCGATGCGCCTGGCGCGCCACCTTATGGAGCGTATTAATGCGCCGCAGAAAAATGACGCCGCTTCGATGGTGCTGCATCCAACCGGAAGCATTGGTATTGTGCATTACGATGGCGCTCTGCCCATGACGGCAGTTCAACTGATGGCGAACGCGCGCGCGGCACGTCTTTCGGCTTATCAGCAGGGCAAAAATCAGATCCTGTTTTTCGAACCGGAACTGACAGCAAGAATTCAAAAACGCCTGCTTCAGGAAAATGAAATCCTGCACGCGATGGGGCAAAACGATTTCACGCTGTTTATTCAGCCACAATTTAATATGGCCACGGGGGCGGTGATGGGCGCCGAAGCCCTGCTACGCCGTAAAATGAGTGATGGCAGCTACGGGTTGGAAAGCGACTTTATTGTTTTGGCCGAAGAGATCGGCGTCATGGGGCCGTTAGGCTATAAAGTATTGGAACTGGGCTGCGGTATTCTGGCTGACTGGCAGCAACGAGGTATTCTCCTGCCGCTGTCGGTTAATTTATCCGGCCTTCAGGTTCAGCAGCGTAATTTCCTCCCTGAATTGCGCAGTTTGTTAAGCCGCTACAAAATTAATCCTGGCCAATTAGTTCTGGAAATTACCGAAACGGCACGTATCGACGATTTAGACCGCGCATTATTATTGCTGGGAGAATTACGTGCAGTCGGTGTTTCGATTGAGTTGGACGATTTCGGACTGGGATATTCCGGCCTGGATTATCTTAATCGCCTGCGCAGTTTGCCGATTGACGTGATTAAAATCGATCGCAGTTTCGTCAGCGTACTGCCTGATGACCCGGTCATGGTGAGCATCGTTGCGTCGATTGGTAAAGCAATGAATATTCAGCTGATTGCCGAAGGTGTTGAAACCCAAGAGCAGCGTCGCTGGTTATTAGAAAACGATATTTTGTTAGGTCAGGGTTATTTATTTTCGCCTCCTTTGCCACAGGATGAGTTCGAGCTCAAGTTTTGCAATAAATAAGCCGGGTTTTGAAAGTAAAGTTAGCGAAAATTATTTATCTGCAATATACTCTTTCTTAGTTTTACTGGCTTGACGCTCGGCCAGTAATAGCCTTTTACCCCCTCTCTGTAACAATTTCTCTGTATTTTCTTGTCTATTACTTTTCAACTGAATGGTTTCAGCTCTTATTTTAATAACAAAGAGTCTGGCTAACCAATACAATTTATTTCCATATTGTTATCTCAGTGTTATTTTCCCGCCTATCAAATTTGAGCATTTACCCCCGTCATTAAAAGGGGTTTTTATCTCTCTACAGGATGGGCAAAGAATGAAGAAAAGTATCTTTAAGAGCCTTTATTTCCAGGTGTTGACCGCGATAACGCTGGGCGTTTTGCTGGGTCACTTCTACCCCGATATCGGCGCGCAAATGAAACCGTTTGGTGACGGCTTTGTTAAGTTAATCAAAATGATCATCGCTCCCGTGATCTTCTGTACGGTGGTTACCGGCATCGCCGGGATGGAAAGCATGAAGGCCGTCGGCCGTACCGGTGCCATCGCACTGCTCTACTTCGAGATTGTCAGTACCATTGCGTTGCTCATCGGTCTGGTGATCGTCAACATCGTCCAGCCGGGTGCTGGCATGAACGTAGACCCGGCAGCCCTCGACGCGAAAGCGGTCGCTATTTATGCCGAGCAAGCGCAGTCACAAGGGATTATCCCGTTCCTGCTCGACATCATTCCGGGTAGCGTTATCGGTGCCTTCGCCAGTGGTAATATCCTGCAAGTGCTGATGTTTGCCGTGCTGTTCGGTTTTGCGCTGCACCGTCTGGGTGATAAAGGCCAGCTGGTCTTCAACTTCATCGACAGTTTCTCAAAAGTAATTTTCGGCATCATCAACATGATCATGCGCCTTGCTCCACTGGGTGCTTTCGGTGCGATGGCCTTTACTATTGGCAAATATGGCGTGGGCTCTCTGGTGCAATTGGGCCAGTTAATTCTGTGCTTCTACCTGACGTGCGTGCTGTTCGTGGTGGTGGTGTTGGGGCTTATCGCTCGCTTTACGGGCTTTAGCATCTTCAAGTTTGTTCGCTATATAAAGGAAGAGTTGCTGATTGTACTGGGCACCTCCTCTTCAGAGTCTGTTTTGCCACGCATGCTGGATAAAATGGAGCGTCTGGGATGTAAGAAGTCAGTGGTGGGTCTGGTGATTCCGACCGGTTACTCTTTCAACCTCGATGGCACCTCTATTTACCTGACCATGGCGGCGGTGTTTATTGCTCAGGCCACTAACACCCACATGGACATCTGGCACCAAATTACCTTGCTGGTCGTCTTGTTGCTGTCATCCAAAGGAGCGGCAGGCGTGACAGGTAGCGGGTTCATCGTATTGGCGGCCACACTGTCTGCGGTAGGGCATTTACCGGTAGCGGGTCTGGCGTTGATTCTGGGTATTGACCGCTTCATGTCCGAGGCTCGTGCGCTGACCAATCTGGTGGGTAACGGCGTAGCCACTATCGTGGTCGCGAAATGGTGTGATCAGCTCGATGAAGGCCAACTGAATGCCGAGTTGTCCGGTAAGAAAGGGGCGTTAGCGGCCGAGAAGTTAGTTTGATCCCGAACATCGCGCTGTAAAAGTGAGTGATATCGCTAAAAAGGCAGGTTGGAGGAGTCCAAACCTGCCTTTTTTGTTGTTAATTTCCTGCAAATTCGACCGGTGACTTGATGTAACCATCGGATTATCTTCATAATGTGTCTCCCCGATGTCCCTGCGGCTGTGATTTCTCATTAAATTTTCGTTGAAACGGTGACATCGGCAAAAACGTGCGGTCTAACACAGTGCTAAACTTTGCCGTCTTCGTTTTTATACATTGAAATCCTGTGGGCCAGTCGTAAGACACCGGCAGGACTGACAAATTGGAATTGGATTGTCATTACGTAGGGGTTCACATGCAGGGCACCAAAATTCGTTTACTCGTTGGTGGATTGCTGCTGGCAGCGGCCGCAGGCTATGCTCAGGCTGAAGCGCTCCAACCCGATCCCGCCTGGCAGCAGGGTAAATTAGACAATGGTTTTACCTGGCAGATGCTGGCAACGCCGCAACGCCCAAGTGATCGCATCGAATTACGCCTTATCGTCCGTACCGGATCTTTAGCTGAAACTAATCCACAGACCGGTTTTGCGCACTTTCTCCCCCGCATTGCTCTGACCCATTCCGAAGGGTTTAGTGGCGCGCAACTGCAATCTTTCTGGCAACAAGCGATCAGCAGCGTTCGACCGCTGCCGCCTGCCGTCTCTTCCTATGACTTTACGGTTTACAACATCAGCCTGCCTAATGCCCGGCCTGATCTGTTGAAAGAAGCGTTGTCATGGCTGGCGGCCACCGGGGGTCGGTTACCTATTACGCCTGAAACGGTCAGTGATGCGGCGCGTATTTCGCCCGATCCTATCGGCGCTATCCCAATGAATACACAGGATTCCTGGTGGCGTTATCGCCTGAAAGGTTCAACCTTGCTTGGTCATGATCCTAGCCAGCCGCCTGCGCATCCGGTCGATGCGAAAGTGCTGACCGAGTTTTATCATCAGTGGTATACGCCTGACGCGATGACGCTGTATGTGGTCGGTAACGTCGATGGGCGTAACCTGAGCGAACAAATCAACAAAACCTTCGCCAAGCTAAAAGGCACTCGCGAAACGCCACAAACCTTGCCAACGCTGGTCAGTTTACCGCCGAAAGCCATGACGCTGATGGATGATTCCATCACCGAAGATAAGCTGTCGCTGCTTTGGGATATGCCATGGCAACCGATTCAGGATTCACAGGCACTGAGTAATTATTGGCGTGGTGACTTGGCGCGTGAAGCGTTGTTCTGGCATTTACAGCAGTCCATGAAAACGGGCGCTGACAACAAAGACAGTAAAGCAACGGACATGCCGGTGCCGAATTTGAGTTTCGACTGCCGCGTGCAGTACCAGCGTGCGCAGTGTGCGATCCGCATGGATGCACCACAGGATAAAATGCTCGACTCGCTTAAGCGTCTGTCACAGGAATTGTTGAAAGTCCGTGATAACGGCCTGTCACAGGCTGAGTTCGATACGCTGATCGCGCAGAAGAACGACCAGCTCAACAAGCTGTTCGCCACTTATGCTCGTACTGAAACCGACGTGTTGATGAGTCAGCGTTTACGTTCACAGCAAAACGGGGTGGTGGATATCGCGCCTGAGCAATATCAGAAACTGCGCCAAGAATTCCTGTCCACGCTGACCTTGCCGGTGTTGAATCAAGAGCTGAAACAGCAATTGTCACGCGATCCGGCCTTGTTGCTGGTTCAGCCAAAAGGCGAGCCTGAAATGAGCGTCAAACTGCTGCAAGAAACCTATGATCAAATCATGCTCCCTGTCGTTGTACCGGATGTTGCTCCGGCAGATGCCGCCAGTAATTCGGCCCCTGCTGAGGGGGCGCCGGGCGCGGCGACAGCACAGTAATCAGATGAAGGGACTTCCAAGTCAAGACCTTGGGTTGCCACCCAAACCGGCCTTAAGGGGCGCCTATCGCCGCGCCCCTCAAGACTCCCCGGCTCTTTTAAAAACAGCAGCTACGCGGGTGGGAATGGACGTGTTTCAGGTGCCGCAGTGACAGCCGCAAACGCCGCCGCTGCGTGGTACTCTCATTTCGGGCTTCAACCCGCGTAAAAAGACTCGCGGTTTTGCGCCTCTCACTCGACGCCGTTTTGAATGCGGCACAAAGGTATTTAAATCGAAAGTTGTTCTGTTGGATCGAATGAACTGAATTGGGCTGGCTGGCTGGCTGGTTCGTTCGTTGGATTTTATCCTTTGACCTACATAGCCTCTAGACCGCATTCAAAAATGGCACTGAGCAAGAGGTTCGAGACCTAAGGCTCGAACCCGCCGCGAAGGCACCGCCGAAGCGGTGACATTTTGCGGTGTGAACGGAAGTCGCTGAAACACGTCCATCCCGCTTTAGCGAAGCTGCGAGATCTCAGCGCGAAAAACGCAGGATTCCAAAGGGTTTCGTTTAAAACCCTTTGGGCCCGTGTGGGCGGCGAGCCCACGGTCTTGATGTTGAATTCAAATTCGAATTTGAATTTGAATTTGAATTTGAATTTAAAGATTTTCCTCAGCTTTTTTAAAAAGCCAAAGCCTCTTTGGGAATGATCGCCCCGCGATATTGAATCACAGTGCTGGCCGTCAGATGCCCCCTTACCGCGGCTTCTTCCGCGCTGCCACCGGTCAGGCGGACGGCGAGATACCCTGCGCTGAAGGAGTCACCGGCGGCGGTGGTATCAATGACTTTTTCTTTTGCCAGTTTTACCGCAGGAACGTCGTACAACTTGCCGTCACTAGCCGAGACGATGCAGCTTTCTGCACCACGCTTGATCACCACTTCACTTACCCCCAGCACGTGAGTACGGGCGATGACATCCTCATAAGGTTTTTTGCCCCACAGCAGGTCTTCGTCATCAAGCGTCAGGAAAGCAATGTCGGTGCAGGACAGTATCGCGTTATAGGCGGCCTGCGTTTTCTCTTTGCTGGCCCACAGGCGCGGACGGTAGTTATTGTCGAAAATGACTTTGCCACCGCGTGAGCGACAGGTTTGCAGTAGGGTCATCAACCGTTCGCGGCTTTCATCATTGAGGATGGCAAGGCTGATGCCGCTGAGATACAGATAATCAAACTCCGCCAGCGTCTGGCAAATCTCTGCTGACCGTGGGCTGTCTAGCCAGTAACGTGCGGCAGCGTCGTTGCGCCAGTAATAGAAAGTGCGCTCGCCGGTTTCATCCGTTTCAATGACATACAGCCCTGGCAGTTTGTTATCAAGGCGCTGGACAAGGTCAGTTTTCACCCCTTCCTGCTGCCATGCCGCGAGCATTTCCTGACTGAAACTGTCCGTCCCGAGGGCCGTAACGTAATGCACTTTTACTGCCTCAGCAGGAACCTGACGGGCGATATAAACCGAGGTATTCAAGGTGTCACCGCCAAAGCCGCGGTGCAGGGCGGGGCCTTTCTGGGACAGTTCAATCATGCACTCGCCGATAACGGCAATTTTTTTGCTGGTCATTGCAACGGGCCTTGTCTTGAGAAATGAATGCGTACAAGCGAAATCGTGCACGTAGTCTCTTCGCTCAAAGCAAGGCAGTCAATAGTATTAAAACGTGGTTTTACTTTTTTTCGAGACGTCTCGAAAAAGCAGCAAAATTCCATAAAAAAAGCGAAAGCAGGAGGGCTTTCGCTCGTATTGTCGCAGCAGGGATGACGGCGCTTATTTTGCCTCGTTACGGCGGTCAGTCACGCTTTCACCGCCAATACCCCAGTTGTCGGTATCGATTTCATCGATGATCACGGTGGTGGTCGCTGGGTTTTTCTGAAGAGTATCCACCAGTAATTGGGTCACCCCTTTAATCAGCGCTTTTTTTTGCTCGGCAGTCGCGCCGTCACGGGTAATTTTGATATTGACGTAAGGCATGGTTTTCTCCGCATTGAACACCGTTTTTGAGTCTTCCAATGTAGGGCCTGTAAACCTGAACGTCCAGCCTGTGATAGGGGTATTTTGTGCTCCCACGGGATGTGCGGCGGTGGGTGACTAAAGTTTCTTCGCGCCACGCCGATAGTTATCACAACGAAAGAAAAAGAGGGGCGGGCTACTCGTTTAGTCGCGCAAAAGCATGTTGCCGCATGTGACCTGATTATATGATTCTTGTTTCTGGCAACAGAAAGTATGGCGGCATAAAAATATGATAACAAAGATGATGTTAGGCCTGATGATGCCAACATTTTCTGTCATTGAACGGGTAAGGGCATTATCTTACTGGCGTCAATGTCAGCGGGTGTATCGCTTTCAGCCCATTTACCGTACATCGGGGAAGTTGTTGGGCATTGAGTTGCTGACCGGTGTTTTTCACCCGGCAGAACCGCAAAAGTTTGTTTCGCCAGAACACTATTTTGTCGCTATCGCGATAGGTAAACGTGTGCAAATTGTTCAAGAGCAACTCGACCTGCTACAGCGTTGGGAATCGCTTTTTGTTGAACAAGGTTTACTGGCCTCTATTAACGTCGATGGGCAAGTGCTGGAAGCGTTGCAAACGGACGGCGCGCTCAAACGGCAAATCAACAACATGCCTTATGTGCGTTTCGAGTTAGTAGAGAGTGCCGAGAATGCGCTGAGCATTCCACTGTCAAAAATTGAGCAATCCGACCGCCTGTGGCTGGATGATTTCGGCCAGGGTATCGCCAACTTTTCCTCCTTCACCACTTGGCACTACGAGTACATCAAAATCGCCCGCGATTTGTTCATTTTGCTGCGCCAAAGTGAAGAGGGTTCGCGCCTGTTTTTCACCTTAGTGACGCTGATGAACCGCTACAGTAAAGGGGTGATTATTGAGGGCGTAGAGACCGAGCAAGAGTGGAAAATGGTGCGGGAATCTGATGCTTTAGCCGCGCAAGGCTACTATTTATCACGGCCAAAAACGTTCGATCAGCTGGATGTTTTACCCCTTCAGTTTCAGGATTAATCACGTTCTGTCACGTTTCTCCGTCTCCTGCAGACTACGCAAGCTCCGGCAAACTCAACTATGGTTAGGTCTATTAATCAGTTAATTCTCTGATAGGAATAGACTCATGACGCGCACGGGAAAAGTGGCTAGCTGGGTGGTGGGGATCATCGTTATTTTATTGATTGCCATCATTATTTTTATTTCGGTCTTTGACTGGAACCGTTTTAAACCGACCATTAATCAGAAAGTCTCCACCGAGCTAAATCGCCCCTTTGCGATCCGTGGCAATCTCGGTGTCGACTGGTCGCGTCAAAAAGATGAGGCGGGCTGGCGGGCGTGGGTTCCGTGGCCCCATATTCATGCCGAAGACATCGTGTTAGGTAACCCTGAAGAGGTGCCGGGCGAGGGGAAAGACGCGCAGATGGTCACGCTGGCGCGCGTCGATGCCAGCATTGCGCCCCTCGCGTTACTGCATAAAGAAGTGCTCATTCCGCGCATTTGGCTCAAGCAGCCAAATGCCTCACTGATCCGCCTCGCCAATGGTAAGAACAACTGGACGTTTAATCTGGCGAACAGCGAGAGCAAAGATCAGGCCCAACCGGCTTCACCCTGGTCATTCACCTTGAATGACATCGTGTTTGATCGCGGTCAGATTGATTACAAAGATGCGCCGCTAAAAGCCGATTTCCGTGCGGTGATTGACCCGTTAGGCAAACCGCTACCCTTTACCGAAGTGGTTGGCGAGAAAAGGGGTGAAAAGGGCGCGGAGAAAGGCAAAGTGCCTGATTATGTATTTGGCTGGAAAGTTGAGGGTAAATACAACGGCGAGGCCTTGTCGGGCAGCGGGAAAATTGGCGGCATGTTGGCGCTGAAAGACGCAGATTCCCCCTTCCCTTTACAGGCTGATGTGCGCTCTGGCAAAACCCGCGTGGCGGTGAGCGGTACGCTAACGGACCCAATGAACCTGGGCGGTTTGGATCTGCGTCTTAAATTCTCCGGCCAGACGCTTTCTGACCTGTACGGCCTGACCGGTGTCCTGCTGCCGCAAACGCCGCCGTATTCTACGGACGGCCACCTGACCGCCAGACTGCATGACAAAGACGGTGCGGTGTACCGTTATCAAAACTTTAATGGTGAAATCGGCGACAGCGATATCCACGGCTCACTGACTTATCGCGCCAGTAAGCCGCGCCCGAGTTTGAGCGGTAGTGTGGAATCGAAACAGCTACGTTTCGCCGATCTTGCGCCACTTATCGGTGCCGATTCCAATCAAGACAAAGCGAAACGCGGTGAAACCACCCGTCAGCCATCGGATAAAGTGCTGCCAGTGGAGAAGTTTGATACCAAGAGCTGGGGTGTGATGGACGCTGATGTGAAGTTCAGCGCAAAACGTATCGAACACGGTAAATCGTTACCGCTGAGTGATCTCAGCACTCACCTAAAACTCAATAATGGCGTGATCCTCATGGACCCACTGCGCTTTGGGGTGGCGGGCGGTAACTTGAATTCCACCGTGCGGCTGGAAGGCGATAAGTCACCGATGCAGGGACGCGTGGACATGCATGCGCGCGGGCTGAAGTTGAAACAACTGCTGCCAAACGTGGAGTCGATGGAACGCAGTCTGGGTGATCTCAACGGCGACGCCACGCTGTCAGGCACCGGTAACTCGGTGGCGGCACTCCTCGGCACCAGCACTGGCGACATGAAACTGCTGATTAATGATGGCGTGATCAGCCGTAACCTGATGGAAATTGTCGGTCTGAATGTCGGTAACTATGTGGTGGGAAAACTGTTTGGCGATGACGAAGTGGCGATCAACTGCGCTGCTGCCAATGTGAATGTTAAAAATGGATTGGTTTCGCCAAGGCTGTTTGTTTTCGACACCGAAAACGCAGTGATTAACATCACCGGCACCACCAATATGGCAACCGAACGCTTGGATCTGACCATTGACCCGGAAAGCAAAGGCGTGCGCATTTTAACGCTGCGTTCCCCACTGTATGTGCGCGGCACGTATAAAAGCCCAGATGCCGGGGTGAAACCGGGGCCGCTTATTGCCCGCGGTGCCGCCGCCGTCGCACTTGGCGCGGTGGTGGCACCCGCCGCCGCGTTGCTGGCGCTCATCTCACCGAGTGATAATGAGCAAAATCAGTGCGGGCCTATTTTGCAGAAGATGAAGCAGAAGTAGGGGGATGCGGATCCAGCACCGCACAGTCGTGGTCCTGGATCTCTTCCGCTGACGCGTTATTCATCTTCAGCAATTCACGCTCGGTCGCCAGCAGCAGGAAATCGCCGCCGGACAGGCTGACCATTGCCAGACCGAAGTGTCCCATTTTCTCACGCGCTTGCGGAACGCCTTCAGCCAGCAGGCGGAACGCACCTTTCTGATTTAACTCCGCCGCAGCGACTTTACGCGCCAGATAGGTGTGGCCGCTCAGCGTGTCAGGCAATGCCTGCCAGCTAAAGCCAACCTGTGCGCCATCTTTTTGTAGCGTATTTTTCACCGCCGGCAACAGGCAGGAAATATGGATGTGCAGTTGATTCTGCGAGCGACCATATTGTGAATTAATTGCCAAGGACACATTGCTGTCATCAATCGGTTTGCCGTACTTGTCCGCCATGAAATGGCGTGCATCCCATGCCTGACTGAAGAAGTTCGGCGTGCTCTCTTCCAGCAGGATAGGGTTTTCGATGCCGCTGATGCGGGTGGTCGGCATCAGCAGGAATTGCAGCGGGCCATTCATGTCTTTCATGACCACAAATCCCTGCTTTTCATCGACTTCTGCACAAGGCGCAGGGCTGCCGTGGGCGCGTTGATCCGGCACGCACTTCTGGCTGATGATATTCCACAGAGCATTCGGGTTGGATTTATGCGGCAAGAAGAACCACAAACCGACGGCGATGATGATGAGTAAAATGAGCAGAGGGAGAAGCGAGCGGCGGGTGAAACGCATGGGGACGAGTCCTTAGAAAACCCGCCTCGGTGGAGGCGGGTAAGTGTCATAACAATCAGAGCGACTGGTCGCGGGTCTCTTTTGACAACAGTAGCGCGATCAAAGTGATAAGCGCCATCGAGGCCAAATAGAGGCCAACATAAAACAGCCCATAGCGGGTTGCCAGCCATGTCGCGATGTACGGCGCGACCGAAGCACCCAGAATCGAGGCCACATTATAAGAGAACGACGCGCCGGTATAACGCACTTCCGTCGGGAACAGCTCCGGTAGCAGCGCGCCCATCGGGCCAAACGTCAGCCCCATCACCAGGAAACCGCACAGCAGGAAAACCATCACCAGCGTTTGTGAGCCGGAACCCAGCAGCGAAGGGAACAGCAGTGCGAAAACGATCATCAGTAAGGTGATGCAAATCATGGTCTTGCGGCGGCCAAACTTGTCAGCAAGCTGTCCGGCGACCGGTACCATCAGACCAAAGCCAACCACGCCGATCATCAACATCAGCAGGAAATCGTTACGTGTAATGCCCAGACCCAAAGGTTTTGGCTGAGTGCCGTAACTGAGCGAATAGACGGTCATGATGTAGAACAAGGTGTAGGTGGCGACCATGATGAACATGCCCAGCACCGTGGCTTTCAGATGTTTGCTGAACAAGGTACCAATCGGCACGCGAACCTGCTTTCCGGCCTTGGCGATCTTAGCGAATACCGGCGTTTCATGCAGCGAGACGCGCACGTACAGACCAATGATCACCAGCACCGCAGACAGCAGGAACGGCACGCGCCAGCCCCATGCAATGAACTGTTCTTCGGTGAGCAACCACGATAGCAGCAGGAACATGCCGTTGGCGAAGAAGAAGCCAATCGGTGCGCCAAGCTGTGGGAAAGAACCGTATAACGCACGCTTTTTCGCCGGGGCATTCTCGGTCGCCAGCAGCGCCGCACCGCCCCATTCGCCACCTAAGCCCAGTCCCTGACCAAAACGCGCCAGTGCCAGCAACAGTGGAGCAAAAACGCCGATGGTCGCGTAGGTCGGCAGCAGGCCGATCACCACGGTGGATACGCCCATGGTCAGCAACGACGCGACCAGCGTCGCTTTGCGGCCTACGCGGTCACCGAAGTGGCCGAATAACGCTGAGCCAATCGGGCGCGCAATAAAGGCAATGGCGAAGGTCGCCAGTGACTGCAATGTCGCCGCGGTGGGATCGCCCTGAGGGAAAAAGATATGCGGGAAGACGATCACCGCCGCCGTGGCATAAATATAAAAGTCGAAAAACTCGATGGCGGTACCAATAAGCGACGCCACGATGACTTTGCCGCGAGAGTTCTGGCTGACCAGATTGGCGTCAGCGTCTAATTCTGGAGTGATGGAGGCTTGCATAATTGTTTCTTATTTTAATGGAGAAGGTGAGAACTATGTAAAGAAATGTCTGCTTTAAGGCATCTTAAGCAGGGAACATGACGTTTTCAACGTCAGCGGGCGAGGGGGAGTGAACGATATTGCAGCAAACGGCGGATTATTTTTCCATCATCTTTATCAGCGAACCATATGTTTGCGTTATGGATTAAAGGCAGTGGAACTGACTACAAAAGGGCAAAAGAAAACGCCAGACAAGAGATATTGTCTGGCGTGGGCTAACGGGGGTTAACTTCCGGCAGGCGGCGCGCCCGGTGCGGCAGTCGATTCAACCGGTTTGTCCCCTTTGTACTGCGCAGTGGCTATCCACGCGGCGACAAATAATGTCAGGCGGGCGAAGAAGTAGAAAAAGGCCATCAAACCAATTACTGACCCAAAGGCTGCGCCGGAGGGCGAACTGGCGAGCCGTGGCAGCGTCATGGTCATCACGAATTTGATCACTTCAAAGCCGATCGCTGCCAGCAATGTGCCGCGTAACAACGCTTTTTTACGCGGTTTGTGGCGTGGCAACATCCAGAAAATCCACAGGAATAGCAGATAGTTGGCGGCGATTGAAATCACCAGCGTTACCGAGGTCATCACCGGACGCAGCCATTCGATCCCGCCTAAACCCAGCGCGTCGACAATGGTTTTTTGAGCGGAACCGGCAATCGAGGTCAGCGACAGCGTAATAATCAGCGCCAGCACCAGACCGGTCAGCGAGATGAAATCACGAATATAACGCTTATAGATCACCTCTTTGTCCTGCGGATTTCGCTCCCAGACATCGCGAGATTGGGCGCGAATGGCTTCGCGTAAATTACCCATCCAGCTAATGCCGGAGTACAGCGCAATCAGCAAGCCGGATAACCCCACGGCGGTACGCTGTTGAATCGCGGTGTTGACGGTACTTTTTAGGGTATTGGCGAGGTTTGGGTCACTGATGCTGTTGACGATTTTGCCAATCAATCTCGCCAGAAGATCAGGGTTCGAGGCCAGCACAAAACCGACGGCGGCAAAAGAGACCATCAGGATCGGAATTAATGAAAGAAACGAGAAATAGGTGATGGCCGCGCCGAACTGGCTGCCAAGGCGATCGTTAAAACGATCCGTGTCCCGCAGCAAGTGCGCCACCCAGCCCCAGGATTGCACGCGGGCAGCGACGCGGGATACGCGGGTGATGTTCTTGTCCACCGCATGATACCCCGTTTTGATATTAATCAGTGGTTTATCAACGTCATTCTGCGCTGTTTCGCTGTTTTTTGTGGTCGGCATTAATCCACTCAGTCCTTAATGTTGGTGTTTTCCATCCTGTCAGTATAGTCCTCCAGAGGGCATACGCGGGCCTGCTGCGTACTGACTGCTCAGGCATTATCCAGTAAGGCGGGGTTATTTCAGGTAGGGCTGGGCGATTTCAGACATCCAATCCATAAAGGCTTTGGCACGTCGTGACAGGTTGAGACGGTGCGGATAGACCAGTGAAACCGGCATCGGTGGGGGGACAAAGGGCCGCAAAATTTGCACTAATCGGCCGGAGGCCAAATCTTCGCTCACACCGATCAGCGGCACCTGAATAATCCCTAAACCGGCAATACAGGCCGTGGAATAGGTCTCGGTGCTGTTGACCGTCACCGCGCCCCCCGTCTTCACAATATGCAGCGTTTTCCCGTCGAGATATTCAAAGCCGGAGGTCCGTGCGCCGAGCGTTTGTTCGTAATGCACCATGGCGTGTTGGGCCAACTGGTCGGGATGGTCGGGCGTGCCATAGCGTTGCAGGTAAGCCGGGCTGGCACAGTTTACGATGGTAAAATGGCCCAGTGGGCGGGCAATCAAACCTGAATCTTTCAAGGTGCCCACCCGCACCACGCAGTCAAACCCTTCTCGGACCACATCGACCCGGTGATCGGTACTGCTCAGCTCAATTTCGATCGCCGGATAGCGATTGAGAAATTCACCCAAGCGCGGCAGCACCAGATCGCGCGCCATCGCCACCGACATATCGACCCGGAGCCGCCCACTGAGCGTCGCCGGATGGGTATGGAACATGTTTTCCAGCTCATCCATGTTCGCCAGCAGCTCTTTGCAGCGGGCATAAAATACCTGACCGTCCTGGGTGAGCTGTACGCGGCGGGTTGAGCGGTGCAGTAAACGCGCCGACAGCTGGGTTTCAAGCTGTTGAACCAGGCGCGATACGCTGCCCTTCGGCATGTTTAAACTTTCTGCCGCACGGGTGAAATTGCTCAGCTCAGCAACCCGTACAAAGACCTGCATCGATTGAATTTTGTCCACATTTCCCCCGATTGTTATTTAATACGAGACAGTGAAACTCATTATCGACTCTTTATCATCTTCCTATCGTCCAATAGTCTAGGTTTTATACAACAAGCAGCCAAAATATTCACTGTGGAGTCTACTATGAGCAATAAAATAGCAATCATCACCGGCGGCAGCCGTGGTTTGGGCAAAAATGCGGTAGAAAAGCTGGCCGCACAAGGCGTTGATGTGATTTTGACTTACCACAGCCAGCGTGAAGAAGCCGAAAAGGTCGTGCGTTTCGTGCAGGAAAAAGGCGGGAAAGCGGCGGCGTTGCCATTGAATGCGGGTGACAGCCAAACCTTCAGCGCGTTTGTGGAGCAGGTGAAAGCGTTACTGGCAGAAGTCTGGCAGCGCGACTCGTTCGATTTTCTGGTCAACAATGCGGGCGTCGGTCTTCATCAGCCTTTTGCTGAAACCACCGAAGAGCAGTTTGATATGATCATGAACATCCATCTGAAAGGGCCGTTCTTCCTGACCCAAAAACTGCTGCCATTGATCGCGGACGGTGGCCGAATTCTGAATATCTCCAGCGGCCTTGCGCGTTTTGCGCTGCCAGGTTCTTCGGCCTACGCCATGATGAAAGGGGGGATTGAAGTATTGACCCGCTATCAGGCCAAAGAGCTGGGGGCTCGCGGTATTACCGCAAACGTTCTGGCGCCGGGCGCGATTGAGACAGATTTCAGTGGCGGCGTGGTACGTGATAACCCGCAAGTAAACCAATTCATTGCCGCGAATACCGCGCTGGGGCGTGTCGGTCAACCGGATGATATCGGCAATATGGTGGCGCTGATGCTCAGTGATGCAGGTGGCTGGATGAACGCCCAACGCGTTGAGGCATCGGGCGGTATGTTCCTGTGATCGCGCTTTAATCAGTCATCGCGAAAACGCTTCGCTTTCTGATTCTGTTGTTTTTCCAGTTCGAAAATCGCCCGTTGCAGGTCACGTTCCTGCGCGGGCGACAAATAAGGAAAACGGAAACTCAGCCGCTGATGAGTCAACGTCTCGCCTTTATGACTGACCGTTTGTCTGTCCATCGCGCTGATAAATTCTAAATCCAGCCGAAAAGAACCAAACTCCGCCAACTCCACCAACGTGTCTTTGATCACCGCCCCGGACTCGATAGGCAGCGGCATCACTTTATCGACATGCAATCCCATCCCACCCAAAGAGATGTCTTTCAGGCGAAAACTGAAGTCGCTGGCATCGGGAAATTTACCGCTACAGACATAGGTCGGTTGCAGGGGAATATTGACGCGAAAATACTCGCGACGCTGAATGAAATAGAGCTCAGGTGGAATTTCACAGCTAAAGGTGGGCAAGCCCTGCCAGACGATTTCATGGATTTTTCCTGAGGTAAATTCGACTTTCGCCCCTGCAGGTTCCGCCACAAAACTGAGCGTCTGCGCGTCTTTCGCCAGTTGGTTATCGTAATCTCCGCTGCCCAGATCGAAAAGTAATTGGTTGGTATCGGGTAACACATCAAGAATTTTACTGATAAATTGCCCGCGCCCGTGCGCCACCATCACCAGCGTATTATTCTTTTTCAAATCACGCAGAACGGCCAAAATCCCCAGCTTGTTGCGTCGGACAAATTGCTCTTTAGATGCTTGGTTCACCAGCGATACCCCACCTGATCATTATTATTGTCGTTGTATTGAACTCAATTTGACTTAAAAAACTGCCTATAACGGTTATCGGCAGGGCTTTTAGAAGCTTGATTATTTTTTTAGCGTTATTGCCAAACCGCCATAGGATTAAAAATGTGAAATAAATTTTCGAAACCAGCGAATAAAAACACTCACTCAGATGTTTACCTTCAAATCGGATAATTATGGGTCACTTCTCTATGTCAAAAAATACGGCTTCTGGCTCGCCCCTCCGTCATCGCTATGACGGATTTACCATCGCGCTGCACTGGGCGACGGCGCTGATCGTCATCTTTATGTTTGCCAGTGCGCATATCTGGGAAGTTCTGGAGCGCGGCACGCCATGGCGCAAAGGGCTGCAATCGGTGCATATCTCGATGGGGATTTTGCTGGCGGTGATCATTATTGGACGTTTGCTGTGGCGCTTGTTCACCGTGAGCACCGGTCGCAGTAAGCAGGCACCGATCGCCATGCCGACGGTAATGAAAGCGGCGTCACATCTGACGCATTTACTGCTTTATCTGCTGTTGGTCGCTCAAATCGTCCTCGGCTTTTTATTCCGCTGGTCGCAGGCTGAGCCGTTCTACTTCTTCGGCCTCTTCCCGATCCCCGACGTTTTTGATTTTGATAGCGTCATGACCCGCACCTTCGGTTCGTTGCACAACAATGTTGCCTGGGCGCTGATTATTTTGGCCGGCGTTCATGCACTTGCGGCACTGTTCCATCATTACGTGTTACGTGATGGCACATTACGCCGCATGTTACCGGGCAGCCACGGCCGCTCATAACTCGCCAACACCTTGCTCTTTGGACCCTACAATGAAAAAGAATAATTATATTAACGCGCTGTCAGCCCTGTGTTTCTGCGCAGGTCTGTCGCTGTTCTCGGTTGCCGCTCATGCGATGGGTGATGACTCAGAAAAAACGCCTGACTGCCCGAAAGGTCAGGTCTATGACAGCAAAACCAAGAGCTGTATGGTAGAAAAAGGCAGTATGATTTCTGATCAAGACAAAACCCAATATGCCTACCATCTGGCAAAATCCGGGCGTTTTCAGGAAGCACTGACCTTGCTCGACACGCTGAAACAGCCTAATACCCGTGAAGCCTGGAATTATCGCGGCTATGCCACCCGTAAACTCGGGCGCACCGACGAAGGGATCAGCTATTATCAGCGTTCTATCGCGCTCGACGGGCGTTACGCCAAAGTGCGTGAATACCTTGGCGAAGCCTATATGATCAAAGGCCGTCCAGATTTAGCCAAAGACCAGCTGGCGACTATCAAAGGTATTTGTGGTACCGGTTGTGAAGAGTATCGCGACTTAAATGCGGCTATCGAGGGCCATCCAGAATCTTAATGATCGACTGACCACGAGGTAGTGAAAAATCACGCCCACTGAGATCCGGCACGAACTGAGCCTTTGTCTGGCGCGTTTATGGCGTTACGGCATGGTGTTGTCGCGAAAGCGCGATGTGGCTGATGATTTGGTGCAATCGACCTGTGTTCGTGCGCTGGAGCGCAGCGCGCAGTTTGAGGCCGGAACCCGTATCGACCGCTGGCTGTTCTCGATTCTGCATTCGATTTGGATCAACGAACTCCGGGCGCAGCAGGTTCGTCAGGGGCAGGGATTTGTCGATGTCGATGAGGTGAATCTCGTCGGCGAGTCCAGTGATTTTGAAAGCCGCCGCTGGCAGTTGCAGGTGATGCAACAGGTTGGCGGCTTACCGGAAGCCCAGCGTAACGCGGTGTTTCTGGTGTATGTCGAAGGATTTACCTATCAGGAAGCCGCCAATACGCTGGCGGTTCCTGTGGGCACCATCATGAGCCGGTTGTCGACGGCCAGACAGTCGCTGGCAAAAGCAGCGGTTTCGCCGTTTCAACCGCAACAGGGAGAGAAAAAATGACGCAAGAACGTCTTCCGATTCCTTTTCCTGATGAGGTGCTGGTCGCCTGGCTCGACAATCAACTGTCCGAAGCCCAGCGGGAGCAGTTCGCCCAACGATTGCAGAATGACGACATTCTGGCTGAGCGCGTGACGCAACTGTCGTACAGCAATTTACCCTTCCACGACGCCTTCGAACCGATGCTGGCCGAGGCGCCGGTGGCTGATTTACAGGCTCGTCTGAACGCCATTTCCGACCCGGTGAGTGCCCCATCATCAACCAATATGCGAGGCGTGAGTCGTCGTCATTTATTGGCCGCAGCGGTGAGTTTCCTGGCCGTCGGTATCGCCGTTGGGCGTTATGCCGTGCCGGTGGAGACCCCAGAGAAAGATCTCGGTTGGCGCAATCTGGTGGCGCAATATATGTCGCTGTACTCCACTGACACGCTGGTGGATATTCATGAGTCCGCGCAGCAGCACGACAAAGAGTTGCTACGGGTGAATTCGACCTTGGGCACTTCGTTGACGACGACCCAGTTGGCATTGCCGGGCGCAGAGCTGAAAAATGCCCGTTTGTTAAATTACGATCAGTACAATATTGCGCAAATCACCTACCTCGACCCTGCCTATGGGCCAATGGCGCTGTGCATCACCCGCGCTTCGCAACGCAGTGATACCGGCCCGCAGAGTGAAGTTCGCCGCGGTATGAATGTTATTTATTGGCGGGCGAAAGGATATAACTACATGTTAATAGGACATAATCCGCCAGATCAGATGGCGTCTCACGGGCAGGTCTTATTGCAGGCGCTGAGTTGAGACATGAAGTAATTTCGACCTAAACTACTTTGCTGAATTAGTTTAATAATTAAAGTTATTTTTATCGAAGGTAGCATTAATGTTACATTGGTTGCGAAAGGTCGATATTTGGAATATCCAGAAATACAATGTGTATTTAATTTGTTAACCCATTCCGCAGTCAATAAAGCCCTTTCAAGCTGTCGGGAATAATCGCTTATTGCCGCACACCTCCGGTCGCTGATTTCATCTATTGCAATGAAATCTGGGTGTTTTTCACCTGTAAGACAAAACTAAACTACATGAGATACAGACGTCATGAGAAAGCTACTCGTCATGATCCTCTGCCTTAACGCCATGGCGCTTACCCCGCGCGCGTTTGCTGCAGAAGAAGAAAAATCCGTCGATGTGTTATTGATCGGCGGAGGAATCATGAGTGCCACGCTGGGTACTTACCTCCAGGAACTTGAGCCGAATTGGTCAGTCAACATGGTCGAGCGTCTCGATGGCGTGGCAGAAGAAAGCTCCAATGGCTGGAATAACGCCGGTACCGGCCACTCTGCCTTGGCAGAAATGAACTACACGCCGGAAAAAGCTGACGGTTCGATCGATATCTCCAAAGCCGTTGAAGTCAACGAAGGCTTCCAGATTTCTCGCCAGTTCTGGTCTTATCAGGTGGAAAACGGCGTGCTGCATGACCCGCGCTCCTTCATCAACAGCGTGCCACACATGAGTTTCGTGTGGGGTGACGACAACGTTAACTTCCTGCACAAACGTTACCTTGCGCTGCAAAAAAGCACCCTGTTCCGCGGTATGGAATACTCTCAGGACCCGACTCAAATTAAAGAGTGGATCCCGCTGGTGATGGAAGGCCGTGACCCGGCGCAGAAAATTGCCGCAACGCGTATTCCTATCGGTACTGACGTTAACTTCGGCGAAATCACCCATCAATTAGTGGCATCGTTGCAGAAAAACCAAAACTTCTCCCTGAGCCTCGGCCATGAAGTTCGTGACATCAAACGTAACCCAGATAACAGCTGGAACGTGACCGTTGCTGACTTGAAAAACAATGGCAAAGAGAGCGTGGTGAAGGCGAAATTTGTGTTTATCGGTGCGGGCGGTGCGTCTCTGACCCTGCTGCAAAAATCCGGTATTCCTGAAGCTGATAACTACGGCGGCTTCCCGGTTGGCGGCCAATTCCTGGTGACTGAAAACCCAGAAATCGTTAATCGCCATCTGGCAAAAGTGTATGGTAAAGCCTCAGTCGGCGCGCCACCAATGTCGGTTCCGCACCTTGATACTCGCGTATTCAACGGCAAACGCGTTCTGCTGTTTGGACCTTTTGCGACCTTCTCCAGCAAATTCCTGAAAAACGGTTCGCTGTGGGATCTGTTTGGTTCGATGAACTTCTCTAACATCGGCCCGATGACCGACGTGGGTATCGACAACTTTGATCTGGTTAAATATCTGATTGGTCAGGTGATGTTGAGTGATGATGACCGTTACGAAGCGCTGAAAGAGTACTTCCCAGACGCCAAGAAAGAAGACTGGAGACTGTGGACTGCGGGCCAGCGCGTTCAGATCATCAAGAAAGATGCGAAAGAGGGCGGCGTACTGCGTCTGGGCACTGAAGTGGTTAGCTCCAAAGACGGCAGCATCGCGGCACTGTTGGGCGCATCACCTGGTGCGTCAACGGCGGCACCTATCATGCTGCACCTGATGGAAACCGTGTTCAAAGATAAAGTCGCCACGCCAGAATGGCAGGCCAAACTGAAGGCAATCATTCCTTCTTACGGCACGCAGTTGAACGGTAACGTTGAAGCGACCGAGAAAGAACTGGGCTACACCAGCCGCGTTCTGCAACTCGACAACCCAACGCCAGCGGCCAAACCTGCCGAAGCTGCGCCAGCCACAGAAGCTGCACCGGCATCGCAAGGTACCACTGAGCATAAAGAGCAGAAGCAACCGGCCGATATCGCGCTGTAAGTTTCCCTGCTCTGATCAAAAACCGCCCCTTGGGGCGGTTTTTTGTTTTCTGCTCTGCGTAGCCGGTTGGAAAGCCGAATTTTTGGCACAAAAAAACCGCTTCAGAGAGCGGTTCTTTTGTTGGGGAGTTCAGTTAGCGCTAAACTTTCCCAGTTTTCGCTTGGTTTATAGCAAGCGGGGACGAGCAACCTCAACGGAAAAACTGTACATGATTCAGGCAATCTGAACAAGCTTTTACATGAAAAATACCCTTATTGTTAGTGTGTGCTTGATGCTAATCTTTGCACGGGGCTAATTCACCCGTTTAGCAACGGGTCATCGGGCTTGGGGATTAGAACTTAAGTACCGCGAGGATGAGCAACCTCAACACTGCTTGTCCTTCGCTAGTCGGTCCCGATGCTTATTGGCGAAACGCGGTTGTAAAAGGCCGCAGCAATGAAAAAGTGTATTTATGCACTGATCGTTGTACTGGGTTCTTTGATGACGCCAGCGGGAGATGGATGGAACCTTAACGTTTCTCACATCAATATCAGCGTCAACATCGTGCCTCATCTGCAGTAATAGCGAACCGCCCTTCGGGGCGGTTTTCTGTTTTCTGGAACAGAGATTCCAGCGTTGTAACTTGATCATTGAGATCGTTGGATTTCTGCATGAGTTGAGTGAATGATGCGACCCATGGTCAACGGGGAACGGTCATTCACCATACGGAATGGCCGGTTAAATTATAGGCAACAAAGGACATCTTATAGTATGATCTATGATACTAAATTAAGTATTAAAAATGCTATCAATGAGGTTCTCATGCCCGTTCAACCTATTTATGCCAACGCCGCCGTCAGTATCAGCGACTTTAAAAAATCGCCGAACGCGGCCTTAAAAGAATCGCAGGGTCAGCCTGTGGCAGTACTGACTAATGGACGAATTTCTGGCTATTACGTCTCTGCAGAAACCTGGGAATCCCTTGCTGAATATCTGGAAGATATGGAACTCGGGGAGCTGGTTCGCTCACGCCAAGGCGGCAAAAGGGTTAAGGTCAATTTGGATGATTTATGAACTGGAATTTGAAGAAAGGGCGTTGAAAGAATTTCAAAAAATCAGCGAGGTGTTGAAAGCACAGTTCAAGAAAAAGCTGGCCGAAGTATTGATTGAACCTCATATCCCCGCTCATTGTCTGCGCGGGATGCGAGACTGCTACAAGATAAAATTGCGGCCATCGGGTTATCGTCTGGTTTATCAAGTCGTTGATGCGCAGATTGTCGTGCTGGTTCTGGCGGTTGGAAAGCGTGAGCGGTCTGACGTTTATCAGACCGCTAAACAGCGGCTGTGATCAGCGCGCTTTCCGCCCCAACCCCCAGCACACCAGCGCTGCCACGAATAATGATGGCAACGTTGCTCCCACATCCGGCAGGAAATTCGCCATCACGTGATACACCGCAATACCGATAATCCACGCCACCAGAGAGCGGATATTCAGATCGTGTTGAGTATGGCGACGTAAGACAAAATGATGGGTCAGAACCACGCCGAACAGCGGGGCGAATACCGAGCCAATCAGCAGCAGGAAGTTCTCGTACTGAGTCAGCGGCACGCGCCAGGCGATTAACGTGCACAGCAGGCCGATACCCAGCGTGAGCTTGCCAATCCCTACCGGTAAAGACGTGCCTGCCGACACCGCCGCCGAGTGAATATCCGCAAAAGCGTTCTCGTGTTCATCCACCAAAATCAATAACAGCGGAATACCCAGCGCCACGCCGGACAGCGCAAGTAACAGCGCATTGGCATCGGTAGAGGTACTGACAAACGCCAGCGTGTAGGCCACGCCGAGTGACATCATCCATACGCTGCCGAAGAAGTACCCGCAGGCGGTACCCCAGAAGTTTTGCCGCGCTGATTTGCCAAAGCGGGTGTAATCCGACACCAGTGGCAGCCACGAAAACGCCATCGACACCACGATGTCACAGGCCATGGCGAATGGCATCGAGCCGTCGCCCGTTTTATGCCACAGGGCCGTGAGATCAGCGTGACGTAACAGATACACCGTTAACCATGCGCAACTCGCCAGCAGCAGCCAAATTCCCCAGCGGCGCAATACCACGCGGATAAACGCCAGCGGGCCACTGGCTGCCAGCAGCGTGGCCACTGCGCCAAAAACAAAGGTCCACAGCGTTGGGTTGGCCCACAGGCTTTGGCTTCCCCACGCCCGCTGCGCCAACAGACTGGCGGCATCGCGCATCACCACGATTTCGAACGCGCCCCAGCCGACCAGTTGGATCAGGTTAAACAGCACCGGCAGCGCGACGCCGCGTTTGCCGAGACTGAGCCTCAGCGACGCCATCGACGATAATCCGGTCTGTCCGCCAATCACGCCAACCAGCGCCAGCAGCGCCACCCCGACCGTCGTTCCGAGCATAATGGCGGCCAGTGACCCGGCCAGCCCAAGGCCAGGTGCCAGAATCGCCCCCGCCTGTAGCACCATCAGACCCATGCCGAGCGAAAACCACAGCGAGAATAAATCAGACCAGCCGAGCACCCGAGATGCCGAGGGGATCGACGCCTGCGGCGAGTAAATACTATTATCTTTCATGAGGTTAATTTCGTTATAACAGCGAACGGCTGTTATAGCATATCTGGGTGAGGTTCTGATGACACGTGAGTGAGAAGCGCACTTTTGGGTGTTGGTGCCCTTACTTCGAATGAATCACAATCACGCCCAATTTCTCCAGCAAGTGACTTTGCTGCCAGTCGTCGATTTTTACCCCGTCGAGATCCACTTTACGCAGGTTGAGTTCGCCCAAGTCTGAATTGGTGAGGTCGCAATGGGTGACGTTGACGTCATTCCAGTTGAACTCGGTGAATTCGCCACCGGAAAGGTCGGAACCACGGAGGTTGGTGCCTTGCATATTGGCGCCGGTCCAGCGGTTTTCCCACAGCTCACACTTTTCTAAAATCACCTTACTGAAGTTGGCGTAGCTGAAGTTATTTTTGGTCAGATAGGCGCTACAAAACCACGTGCGTGAGGTGATCATATTCATGAAATTAGCGCCGGCAAAATCTGCGCCCGTGGCTTTGCATTCACGCATCTCAAGTCCTAATGCCTGACTGTTTTTAAAATCTGCCATGGTTAAATCACAGTGTTTAAAGCTGGCATCTTTCAGTTGCGCGTGTTGGAAAGAGCAGCCTTTTTGATGTTCATCATCATAAAAAATGCAGTTAACGAAGGTGGTGTCGGACAAATCAGTGCTATCAAAACGGCAGCGTAAGAAGCGGCAATCCTGAAGCGTTTCGCCGGTCAGTTGCTGGGGGCTAAAGCGCTGTTCGGTAAAAGTTTGATTTTTGATCATCAGAAAGCCTGTAAAAATGCGGGTCTTCCCCTGTTGTGGTGGCTGAGGCAATATTAGGGGTATATTTATTAACCTGATGAGCTGCCGCCGTGGACGAAAAATCCCTCTATGCCCATATCCTC